>R22__coassemble_696_pt1 | contig 20015 bp, 18 predicted proteins | sample R22__metabat2_high_PE_041 | metagenome-assembled genome bin R22 | reverse complement strand
ATAGACAGCAAACCCAAGTAGCAAATAGACATCAACCCCAAGCAGCAAATAGACATCAACCCCAAGTAGCAAATAGACAGGTTTTTTTGTCGCACCATCAGATTTTTTTCACACTATCAAAACTTGAATAAATGTCTGGCAGATATATTATCTGTCTAAAATTAAAAAGCATTTGATTATGAGGTAATTCAAAGAATGTTGAAAACTTTTTTTTCTTCTTTCCCCGAATCGGATTATTTGTCGTATTTTTGTAAATTATTTAACCTTTGAAGCAAAAACGGTTTTGCAGGTTAATGGCTTTGATAATTAACAAAATATAAATATTACAATGGACGTAACAGGAAGACTAATTAAAATTTTGCCCGAAATGCGCGGCGAATCGCAACGCGGACCTTGGGTTCGTGGCGGATTTGTGATCGAAACCGAAGATACCTATCCTCGCCAGATGGCTTTCACCCTCTTTGGCGAAGAGCGTTTGGCTATGCTCAACTCGCTGGTTATGAATGCCGCCGTGGTGGTTACTTTCTCGCCCGAATCGCGTGAGTATCAGGACCGCTGGTATACCGACCTGCGCTGCATCCGCGTCGTGCCCTTCAGCGGTGCCGCCGCTGCCGCTCCGATGGGTGCCGCCCCGGCCGCTGCTGCTCCTCAGGCACCCCAGGCTCCTCAGGCAGCTCCTGCCGCACCGCAGACTCCTTTCGCTTCGCAACCCGCCGATGGCGACGATGACCTGCCGTTCTGATGGACAAGCAAGAACTGCGCAAACAGGTCCGCGCCGCCAAGCGCGAAGTGCCTCTTGAAGATAAAATTCGCCGATCGATGCCTATTATGCAGCAGGTCGGCGAATTGGCTTTGTTCCGGTCGGCAAAGACCGTGCTGCTCTATTGGTCGATGGACGACGAGGTTTATACGCACGACTTTGTAAACCTCTGGTACAAAGAAAAATGCCTGCTGCTGCCTTGCGTCGATGGCGACGACCTCTTGCTACGCCGCTACACGGGCCCCGACAGCCTGCAGCCGGGTCCGCAATTCGGCATCCCCGAGCCGACGGGGCCGGTTTTCGACGAGTTGGATAAAATAGATATGATTATCGTCCCGGGAGTGGCATTCGACAAGCACAACAACCGGATGGGGCGGGGCAGGGGCTTCTACGACCGCCTGCTGAAGACAACGCCCAACGCCGTAAAAATAGGCGTAGCATTCTCTTTCCAGCTCTTCGACACAATCCCCACCGAACCGTTCGACGTCCCGATGAACCTTGTGGTAGTTGAATAACTGAAAACGGAGAATGGAGAACGGAAAGCCCCTTGTGCGGCAGCCAGTTCTCCGTTCTCCGTTTTCAGTTATCTGTTTTCCGCTTACCTGTTTGTCATTCGGCGGAAGAAAATAAGCAGCAGGGTGGTTATCAGGGCCATAACGCCGAGAATGACCCAGAACGAGGTGGTGCTGGTGACGAAGGGGAAATCGACATTCATACCGAACAGGCTGGCCACCACCGTCAGCGGAAGCATAATGGTGCTGAAAAATGTCATCACGCGCATAATGTCGTTGGTGCGGTTGGTCTGTAACGAGTCGAACGTCTGCGACAGGCCTTCGGTCAACTCTCCGTAGTCCTCGACGAGGTCGTACATCTTCTGGTACTGGTCCAGGATATCGCCCCAATAGTCTTCCATATCAAGCACTTCGGGGTCGGCAAAGCCTTTGATGCCGCCACTTTCGAACATATGCAGCACGCGCAGCTGCGGCTTGAACGAGGTGTTGAGCAGGATGACGTTGCGGCGTGTGGTGCTGATGAGCTCGATGATGTTGCGCGCTTTCTTGTTGAAAATGTCGTAGTTGATGAGGTCCACCTCCGATCCGATGCTGAGGATGAGCTGGTAGGTTTCGAGCATCAGGCGGTCCAGGATGGTGTAGAGCAGCAGGTCGCTGCACGAAAAGGCGTGCAGTGTGTCCTCGTCCTGCTCCTCGAGTTCTTCCTTCACCTCGTCGAAGAATTTCTTCACCACCCAGTGCGACTTGCCGACGGTGATGATATAGTCCTTGCCCCAGAAGATTTTCACCTCGCGGATGCGGACGTTCTTGTTGCCCTTGTCGAAATATGGGAAGTTGAGAATCAGGAAGTAATAGTCGTCGTATTCGTCAATCTTGGGGCGCTGGTTGGTGCTGCGCACGTCCTCGATGTCCAAAGGGTGGAATTCGTAGTTTTCAAGCAGATAACGGAAGTCATCTTCGCTCGGATTGGTGATATGTTGCCATTTCAACGTTCCGTTTTGGATGGTTTCAATCATATTTTCCTCCCTTCTTGATTAGGCGATCACATTGGTGGTCAGTGTTCTACATTGCAAATTGACGAATTGGTTCGAACTGCAAAGATAAGCAAAAATTTTTGATTTCGGCAAAGCCTGATGAAAATTATTGGCCGCTTTCCGTTTTTCGACGCGCATCCTGGACTCGGAACCGCGCCTGCAATTCACCCAAAAAACGGCACTTTCACGTAAAAAAAGATGCACTTTCTCTGCCGGTTTTACGCTATATTTACTCTATTTGTACGCTATTTTTACGCTTTCGAAGCTTAAAAATACCGTACATATAGCGTACATATAGCGTACAACGGGCAGAGCGGGTACTGGTAATCAGGCACTTGGGAGGGCGTTGTGAACGCAAGGCCATTTGCCGTTTGACGGGGCGTGTTTTACGTTCGGCAACAGGCTGCCGGTCCCTCATTTTGTAGCGTATGCCGTTGCTGTCCTTACTGTCTTGGTAGTAGGCAATTGTGTATTGTAGGTGGCTTTTCTGTGGCTCTGTGGTCGAGATGACGCGGAAATCGTTCCAACGCAGCTTGCCTTTATTCCAATAGTGCTTATTATTTTAACTGTGAGCCACTTATGTAAAGTCCAGAAGCGCGATGATTGGAAGGATTCGTTTTATAAGCGCGTTATTGTTTGTATTTCGCTGCTGGCGGGCGCTGCGTCTGAACTTGCTGTTCGTTGCGCCGATGAGAGGGTTTGGTGATTTGTGAATTGTGATTTGTGAATTGTGACCAGTGATACGAACTCATTCGTGTCACTGGTCACTAATCACTATTGCATTAGTTCTTGTGGTTGCCGGCGAAGAGCTGCTTGATCCACTCGCGGTTGAGGCGGGCGATGTTCTGGCGCTTGATCTGCTTGGGGCATTCGGCTTCGCAGGCGTAGGTGTTGGTGCAGCTGCCGAACCCGAGTTCGTCCATACGGCAGACCATCTTCTTGACGCGCTCGTGGGCCTCGACCTGTCCCTGCGGCAGCATAGCGAGATGGGCCACCTTGGCGCCGACGAAGAGCATTGCGCTGGCGTTCTTGCAGGCGGCCACGCAGGCTCCGCAGCCGATGCATTCGGCGGCATCCATTGCCATATCGGCGAAGCGTTTGGGGACGGGGATGGCGTTGGCGTCGGGCACGCCGCCGGTGGTGACGCTGACGTAGCCTCCGGCCTGGATGATCTTGTCGAAAGCCGAGCGGTCGACGACGAGGTCGCGGATGATGGGGAAGGCCTTGGCGCGCCAGGGTTCGATCCATATCTCGTCGCCGTCGTTGAATTTGCGCATATGCAGCTGGCAGGTGGTGATGCCGTCGTCGTTGCCGTGGGGACGGCCGTTGATGTAGAGTCCGCACATACCGCAGATGCCTTCGCGGCAGTCGTTGTCGAAGCAGACGGGGTGGGCTATGTTGTCGTTGATGAGTTGTTCGTTGAGGATGTCGAGCATCTCGAGGAACGAACACTCAGGAGATATGTCGCTGACCTTGTAGGTCTCGAAGCGGCCTTTGGCTTGGGCGTTCTCCTGACGCCATATATGAAGTGTGAAGTTCATTGTCTTATTGTTTGTTTTACGAAAACGAAAACGAAAAAGTGGCGGTTGCCGTTTGGGTTTTCGTTTTTGTTTTCGTTTTAATTCTTATAGTTTCGTGTTGCTATCTTGATGTGCTCGTAGTTGAGTTCTTCCTTGTGGAGCGTTTCGGGCTGGTTGTGGCCCTGGTACTGCCAGGCGGCGACGTACATAAAGTGCTCGTCGTCGCGCTTGGTTTCGCCGTCCTCGGTCTGGCTCTCGGTGCGGAAGTGTCCTCCGCAGGATTCCTTGCGGTGCAGGGCGTCGGTGGCGATGAGGCGTGCCAGCTCGAAATAGTCGGCCAGGCGGAGGGCTTTCTCCATCTCGGGGTTGAAGCTCTCGATGTCGCCGGGTACCTTGACGTCATTCCAGAACTCGCTTTCGAGCTCGTCGATAAGGGTTTGCGCCTTGGTGAGGCTTTCCTCGTTGCGGCTCATACCGACGTATTCCCACATTATGTGTCCGAGGGCTTTGTGGAAGTGGTCGACGGTCTTGGTGCCGTGGATGTCCATCAGACGCTGTTCGCGCTGGCGTACAGCCTGTTCGGCCTCGTCGAATTCGGGTGTGTCGGTGGGTATGTGTCCGACGGTGATCTGGTCGGAGAGGTAGTTCTGCAGCGTGTAGGGCAGGACGAAGTATCCGTCGGCCAGACCCTGCATCAGGGCGCTGGCGCCGAGACGGTTGGCGCCGTGGTCGCTGAAGTTGGCTTCGCCAGCGGCGAAGAGGCCGGGGATGGTGGTCTGCAGCTCGTAGTCGACCCAGAGGCCGCCCATCGTGTAGTGGACGGCGGGGTAGATCATCATCGGCGTCTCGTAGGGGTTCTCGTCGGTGATTTTCTGGTACATCTGGAAGAGGTTGCCGTATTTCTGCTCGACTACGTCTTTGCCCAGTCGCTTGATGGCGTCGTTGAAGTCGAGGAAGACGGCGAGGCCAGTGCTGCCGACACCGTAGCCGGCATCGCAGCGCTCTTTGGCTGCGCGGCTGGCTACGTCGCGGGGCACGAGGTTGCCGAAGGCGGGATAGCGGCGCTCGAGGTAGTAGTCGCGGTCCTCTTCGGCTATGTCGTTGGCTTTGAGCTTGCCGGCGCGGAGGGCTTCGGCGTCCTCTTTCTTCTTGGGCACCCAGATGCGGCCGTCGTTGCGGAGGCTTTCGCTCATCAGGGTGAGCTTGGACTGGTAGTCGCCGTGAACGGGGATGCAGGTGGGGTGTATCTGCACGTAGCAGGGGTTGGCGAAGTAGGCGCCTTTGCGGTGGCAGATCCAGGCGGCGCTGCCGTTGCTGTTCATTGCGTTGGTGGAGAGGAAGTAGACGTTGCCGTAGCCGCCTGTGGCGAGGACCACGGCGTGGGCGGCGTAGCGTTCCAGCTTGCCGCTGACGAGGTTGCGGACGATGATGCCGCGTGCGCGTTCGCGGCCGTCCTTGTCTTTCATCAGGACGAGTTCTTCCATCTCGCAGCGGTTGTGGAGACGGACGGTGCCGCGCTCGATTTCGCGGCTCAGGGCACCGTAGGCGCCGAGCAGCAGTTGCTGTCCGGTCTGTCCGCGGGCGTAGAAGGTTCGGCTGACCTGAGCGCCGCCGAACGAGCGGTTGTCGAGCAGTCCGCCGTAGTCGCGGGCGAAGGGGACGCCCTGTGCGACGCACTGGTCGATGATGTCGCCGCTGACTTCGGCCAGACGGTAGACGTTGGCTTCGCGGGCACGGTAGTCGCCGCCCTTGATGGTGTCGCGGAAGAGGCGTTCGACGCTGTCGCCGTCGTTCTGGTAGTTCTTGGCTGCGTTGATGCCGCCCTGGGCAGCAATCGAGTGGGCACGACGCGGCGAGTCCTGGATGCAGAATATGTCGACGTTGAAGCCCAGTGCGCCGAGCGAAGCGGCAGCCGAAGCCCCTGCCAGACCGGTGCCGACGACGATGATGTCGAGCTTGCGCTTGTTGGCGGGGTTGACGAGTTTTTGTGTGGTCTTATAATTGGTCCATTTTTCGCTGAGGGGACCGGCGGGTATTTTGGAATCTAACATTGTGCTAATTTGTTAATTCGTTAATTTGTTAATTCGTTAGTGGCCTGTAAGTTGAAAGTTGAAATGGAGTTTTCCGCTTTCCGTTTTCCGCTTTAGATTAGAGGCCGAAGAAGACGCCCAGTGGGACGGCGGCGAAACCGAGGATGACGACCCAGGTGTAGACGACACCGAGGATTTCGATGAGGCGGCTGTACTTGTAGTGGTTGAGGCCGAAGGTCTGGAAGGCCGACTGGAAACCGTGGCGGATATGGATGCCGACGATGGCGAAGAAGAGAAGGTAGCACAGGACGATGTGCCATACGCTGAATTTCTGTCGAGCCATATGGTAGAAGTCGGGCTCGAACTCGGCTTCGGGGAAGGCCTGCTGCAGCACGTCGCGCTCATCGGTGCTGATTTGGCGTATCCACTGCATATCCTTGCTGGCTTTGCCTTCGTTGAGGAGGTTCATAAACACCATCTGTGCCTCTTCGCTGACTTCCTGATTGGGGTCGCTGACCATAAAGTCTTCGGTTTTGACCATATAGGTTCCTTCGACGAAGTTGAGCTTGACGAAGTAGAAGTCGTAGAAGTGGAAGACGAGGCAGACGAGCAGCAGGCTGCCGGTGATCATCATCAGTTTGGAGCCTTTGCCGGTCTTGGTGCGGCTGGGCTTTTTGTAGCCCACGGGGCGGTTGCGGCGGTTCTGGAACCAGAGGTATGAGGCGAGGCAGAGGTGCAGGACGAGGCATCCGAAGAGGACGACCTCGGCGACCTTGACGAAGATGTTGGTGCCCATAAAGTGGCAGAAGGCGCTGTAGGCATCGCCGCCGTCCTTGGCCAGGATGAAAAGGTTGGCCGTCATATGGAACAGCAGGAAGATCAGCAGAAATGAGGCGAAAAGCGCCACGAGTAGTTTTTTAGTGATTGAGCTGATTTTTATAAGTCTATCGTTGTTCATTTATGAATTTTTTTTTTGTTATTGAGGCTGCAAATTTACACATTTTTTTTGAAAACCAGTTCAAAGTAAGAAAATATTGTCGCCGCGTGCAATAATTTGATGTTTTTGGCGTTTAATAACAAATTAAATTGTGTTTCTATGCCAACAATATTCACACTTTTTGGACTTCGTTTTATGTTCTACTCTGATGACCACGAACCAGTACACGTGCACGTCACCAATGGCGGACGCGAAGCCAAGTACAATGTTCAGCCTGTGCAGATGGTGTACAACCACGGTTTCAAGAAACACGAGTTGTCGCTCATCGAGTCGATTGTCGAGGAGAATGTGGATGTGATTGTTGATCGTTGGCACGAGTTTTTCAAAAAATGAATGCGCTATGAGGATAAACAAAGTATGGATAGACGACCATTCGGTATATGCCGCCACGACCGACGGCGTAGTGGCCTCGTACGACTTCAGCCGCTGGCCTCGTCTGCGCGATGCCAGCCCCGAACAACGTGCACAGTTTGAACTTTCCTATAGTGGCATTCATTGGCCCACCATCGACGAGGACCTGAGTTTTGAGGGAATGTTTCACGCCGCCGGCCTCTGCGATACCAGCGAACGTGAGGATAATGTCTATTATTTAGCAGTGTCATAGTTTTATTTCCACGGATGTTGCCTCGTCAAGTATGGCAGGTCTGCCACGCAACCTTCACACGACTCTATGCTCCGTCGTGGCGGAAGAATATTATTGTGGACGAGGGCAATAAAATTGGGAGGAAAGCGTTATTATGAGGTATTGATGATGTTCGTGCCGGCCGTTGGTGGTGGGAGAGTCCCGACCATCGCGAATGCGGCTTGCACGTGCGTTAATGTGTTAATGCTTTATTGCTGATCATCCGCCGAAGTCGTCGAACATTATGTTTTCGCGCTGGACGCCAAGGTTGTCGAGTGTCGTGTTGAGTAAAAAATCGCATATACGTGCTTACGTATATGCGATCAGATGATGAGATGTTTTTTTTTGCTACCTTATCACTACTATTTTGCGAGCCGGCAGCTCGCCAACCTTTATCAAGTAGGCACCACTGACGGGAACGTCAAATGTCCTCCGCTCTTCGTTCTCTGTTCTACGCATCAGCAGACGTCCGTTTATGTCGTACATATAGACGGCTTTGCCGGCGGCTCCCTCCACCACAATCTGGCCATTCTTTTGGTAGAGCTTGATGCTGGATTCTGCCACATCTCCTATACCCTCTTGGGTTATATAGATAGTGTCGTGGACAATCACCGTATCGTGCAGCCATACAGTGTCGTACAGCGTCAGCCACACGGTGTCTGTCATTGTCTGCCACACTGTGTCGTGTACCTCGATGTATTCGGTCACGGTCGTTGTGTCGTGGATGTACGCATATTCGGTAACGATGGTGGTGTCGTGCACATATTCGGTCACCGTTGTTGTATCGTGGATGTATGTTGTGTCGTGGTTGTTGACGTATATCGTGTCGTGGATGAACACCACGTTTGAGTCTGTGGCGAAGAATGCCACAACAGTTGTGTCTGATGAGAATGTCATTAAACGTGGGTTTTGGTTGTTGCCGTCGTTCCAATGGTCGAAGTAGTAGCCAGGATTGGCGGTGGCAGTCGCAGTCCCTTGTCCGCAGGCCGTTACGTTCACGGTGACATTACCCATATTTGTGTCGTTCACTTCGAGATTCAGTTCATAGGGAATCCAGTTTTCCGAAAAAGTGTAGTCTGTCGCCCAAGCGGTTTGGTACGCACTTGTTGTGCCGCACTTGACATAAAAGGTGGCTGTGTGTGGCAAAGGAGTCACTCCCGACGAAGAGAAAAAGGCATTGCTATACAGTTGAGGCGGGTTGTTGCACAACAGGTATACCGAAGTCAGATTCACGCAGTCTTCAAAGGCATCAGACTCGATTCGAGTTATGGAACTGCCAATTGTAATGGATGTCAGGCTGGTGCAGCCGGCAAAAAGACCTTGTGCAATTGTCAACATTGAATTGTGGAACACTACAGAAGTCAATCCACTACATCCGTAGAACGCTCCTGCGCAAACATAATTTGCCAACTCGGGAATGGTTATCGAAGTCAATCCTGTGCATCCCTCGAAGGCATTACCTCCAATGTAATATACCGTGTTGGGGATGGATACCGATGTCAGTCCGGTACACCCCGAAAATGCGAGAATCTCAATAGTCTTTACTGGATACGCAATGCCGTTGTATGACACGGTGTCGGGAATGATAAGATTTCCGGTAGGGTAGGTGGAATAGTAGATATTGTAGCCAAAGTATCCCTCATTTGTGACTTGTGCCATCCCGTTAGAGACATTGTAGTAAAGCGTCTGTCCGGTTGGGGCAACCGCAGAGAAGTCGTAGGCGAAGCACAATCTTGTCGGTGCTATTGAGAGAAGCACCAATACAGCAATGAGTTTGAGAGTTGTGTTATGATTCATAAATTAAAGATCTTGGTTCTGCAGTGCATAAGTATACATTTTATTATGATTTCGATTTGCAAAAGTACGACTTTTTTTGAATTGGCGAAATAATTGTGTTAAGTTCTCATCCTCCGAAATCGTCGAACATTATGTTTTCGCGCTGTACGCCAAGGTTGTCGAGCATCGTGATGACGGCTTTGGACATCGGCCCAGGACCGCACATATAGTATTCGATGTCCTCGGGGGCGGGGTGGTTCTTGAGGTAGGTGTCGTACATCACGTTGTGGACGAAGCCGGCGGTGTAGGTTACGCCAGCTTTGTCGGCTGCAGGGTCGGGACGGTCGAGGGCCAGATGGAAGTGGAAGTTGGGGAAGTCCTTCTCGAGCTGATGGAAGTCGTCGAGGTAGAAGACCTCGTTGAGGGCACGGGCGCCATAGAAGTAGTGCATCTGTCGGTTGGTGCAGTGGAGTGTGCGCGTGAGGTGCATAATCTGTGCACGCAGCGGAGCCATACCGGCACCACCGCCTACCCAAATCATCTCGTTAGAGAATGCGTTAATGTGTGAATGCGTTAATGCGTTAGTGGCTGACGCGTCAAGGTCGCTTTCCGCTTTCCGCTTTCCGCTTTCCGCTTCAAAGGCCCCGTTTTCGGTGCCGCGGACGTGGAAGTCGCCGTATGGGCCGGACATTATGACTTTGTCGCCGGGCTTGAGCGAGAAGATGTAGCTTGACGCAATGCCGGGATTGACATTGATGAAGGGGCTTCCGCCGCTTTCGGCTCTGCGCTTTCCGCTTTCAGTGCGGTCGATTGGCGGCGTGGCGATGCGGACGGTGAGCATAAAGACGTCGCCCTCGGCGGGGTAGTTGGCCATTGAGTAGGCGCGCACGGTTGGCTCGGTGTTGACGCAGTGGAGGTCGAACATCTTGTTCTTTTCCCAAGCGGGCAGATACTGGTCACCGATAAGGCTGCGGTCGAAGTCGCTGTAGCGGATGTCGAATGCGGGTATCTTGATCTGTGCGTAGCTGCCGGGGATGAAGTCCATATGCTCGCCTGGGGGCAGCTGCACCTTGAATTCCTTGATGAAGGTGGCGACGTTGCGGTTGGAAATGACGGTGCATTCGTATTCTTTGATGCTGAGAATGCTGGCAGGTACGGCGATGCTGAGGTCTTCTTTTACCTTGCATTGGCATCCGAGGCGCCAGCCTTGCTGAATCTCTTTGCGGGTGAAGAATCCGACCTCGGTGGGCAGGATGCTTCCGCCGCCTTTGAGGACCTGGCAGCGACACTGTCCGCACGAGCCTTTGCCGCCGCAGGCGGAGGGGAGGTGGATGCCCTGTTCGGCGAGGGTGGAGATGAGCGAGTTGCCTGTAGGTACGGTGAGCTGTTTGTCGTTGTTGACGGTGATGGTGACGTTGCCCTGTGGCACGAGCTTGGCGCGCAGCAGGAGCAGCAATACAACCAGTACGAGTATGATGGTCAGGAAGATGACCAGTGAAGCGATTATAGTCTGTGTCATACGAACGTGTTAATTTGTTAATTTGTTAATGTGTAAGTGCTAACGCATTCCCACATTAACGCATTCCATCATAGTTTTATTCCCATAAAGGACATAAAGGCGATGCCCATAAGTCCGGTGATAATGAATGTGATGCCTACGCCGCGGAGAGCTGGCGGGATGGCTGAGTATTTGAGTCGCTCGCGTATGGCGGCGATGCCGACGATGGCGAGGAGCCAGCCGATGCCGCTGCCGAGGGCGAAGCAGGTGACCTCGCCGATGTTGGCGTATTCGCGCTGCTGCATAAACAGCGAGCCACCCAGCACGGCGCAGTTGACGGCGATGAGAGGCAGGAAGATGCCGAGGGCGTTGTAGAGCGACGGCGAGTACTTCTCGACGACCATTTCGACCATCTGGACGATGGCGGCGATGACGGCGATGAAGAGGATGAGGCTCAGGAAGCTGAGGTCGACATCGGCCAGCTTGGGACTGATCCACGCCAGTGCGCCAGGCTGCAGCAGGTATTTGTCGATGAGGTAGTTGACGGGTACGGTGATGACGAGAACAAAGGTTACTGCCACACCAAGCCCAAACGAGGTCTTCACCGTCTTCGACACAGCCAGGTAGCTGCACATTCCAAGGAAGAATGCGAAGATCATATTGTCGATGAAGACCGATTTTATGAAGATGTTGAAATATTCCACGTTTTTAAAGTTGAAAGTTGAAAATTGAAATTGCTTGTGATAAGTGAACTGTGATATGAGCACGTTAGAGTGACTAACAAATTCACGAATTCACAAATTCACACATTATTCTTGCAGTTCTTTGTTGTGGCTGCGCTGGATCCAGATGATGATGCCGACGAGGATGAGGGCCATCGGCGCCATAATGATGAATCCGTTGTTTTCGTAGCCGATGTTGTAGAGTCCGAGTTTCTCGAAGACGGGATATCCCCAGAGGGTGCCGCGTCCGAAGAGTTCGCGCACGAAGCCGAGGATGACGAGGATGAGGCCGTAGCCGAGTCCGTTGCCTATGCCGTCGAGGAACGAGTCCCACGGCTTGTTGGTCATAGCGAAGGCTTCGAGTCGTCCCATAACGATGCAGTTGGTGATGATAAGTCCCACGTAGACCGACAGTTGCTTGCTGACATCGTAGACGAAAGCCATAAGCACCTGGTTGACGAGGATGACGAGGGCGGAGACGACGACGAGCTGGACGATTATGCGGATGCGCGGCGGTATGCTTTTGCGCATCAGCGAGATGATGAGGTTGGACAATGCGACGACGACGGTGACCGACAGGGCCATAACTACGGCGGGTTTGAGCTGTGCCGTCACTGCGAGGCAGGAACAGATGCCCAGCACCTGGACGGTGATGGGGTTGTTTTTGCCCAGTGGGTTGGTTATTAGTTTTTTGCGATTACTGTTCATTGTTAGCCTCCTTTCGTTGCGAAGAGATGTAGTCCTGATAGCGTTTCAGCTCGTCGAGCAGCATAGCGCTGACGCCGTTGCTGGTCATCGTGCCGCCGCTGATGGCGTCGACCTGGTGCGGGTCGCTGGGGTCGGCGTGCTTGACGACGGCGACGGAGACGACGTTGCCGCTATTGTCGAGTATCTGCTTGCCGATGAATTGGCTGCAGAAGGCGTCGGAGGTGATTTCGGCTCCGAGACCGGGCGTCTCGCTGTCGTGGCTGAAGGTGATGCCGGTGATGGTGTTGAGGTCGTCGGCGAGGGCCACATTGGCGTAGACTTTGCCCCACAGCCCGTTGCCGGTAGTGGGTATGACGTAGCCGCTTTGTCCCTCTTTTTCATACAGATACAGCGTCAGGGGCTCTTGGCCGTCCTGAGCCACATTCAGTTCTTCCTTAAAGTATTGGTTGTAGATGGGCTGCACGCCGTCGCGGGGGGCGTCGATGCCGATGGTGGCGAGCAGCTGCTGCATCTTTTCGTTGCGTATGTTGTTCTGCTGCCGCTCTTTGAGGCCGGTGGCCACAACGGTGAGCAACAATGCCACCACGGCGGCGAGCCCGAGCGAATAGAGCAGCATATAACGGTTGGTGAAATTCTTCATTATGCGGTCCTCCTTTCTTCCACATTCAACTTCGCTTGCCAGCGGCGTTGGCGTTTTTTGATGTTCGCCGCCACCACGCAGTGGTCGATCAGCGGAGCGAAACAGTTCATCAGCAGGATTGCCAGCATCATACCTTCGGGGTAGGCGGGGTTAAGAACACGGAGCATCACGGCGAAAGCGCCGATGAGGAAGCCGTAGATCCATTTGCCGGTGTTGGTCTGTGCGGCCGTGACGGGGTCGGTGGCCATAAAGACGCATCCGAAGGCGAAACCGCCCATCAGGTAGTGGTAGTAGAACGGCACCTGCATATATTCGTTCGCGCCGATGGCGTTGAAAAGTAGACCCATAAGTCCGCCGCCCAAAACGACGCTGAGCATTATGCGCCAGCTGGCAATGCCAGTGGCAAGCAGCAGCAGTGCGCCGAGCAGGATGGCGACAACCGAGGTCTCGCAGGTGCTGCCGGGGATGGTGCCGATAAACATATCGAGGGCCGACGCCTGCAGCGGTTGGCCCGCCATCAGCTGACCCAGCGGCGTGGCGCCGGTAACGGCGTCGCCTGCAAAATGAAACGGCGCAGCAATCCAGACGCTGTCGCCCGACATATGGCTGGGATAGCTGAAAAACAGGAATGCACGAGCCACCAAGGCGGGGTTGAGGAAGTTGTAGCCGCTGCCGCCGAAGACCTCCTTGCCGATGACGACGGCAAAGGCAACGGCGAGAGCTAGCTGCCAAAGGGGTACGGTGACGGGCACTATCATCGAGATTATCAGGCCGGTACCTATGAAACCTTCGCTGACCTCCTCGTGCCTTATCTCGGCAAAAAGGAACTCGATGGCCAGACCGACGACGTAGCTGACCACGATGATGGGCAGCATACGCAGGAATCCGAACCAGAACTGGTGCCAGAAGCCCCAGTCGAGGCCGTAGCTCAAGGCCGTCTGGTGGCCGATGTTCCACATTCCGAACAGCAGGGCGGGCATCAGTGCGATGACGACGGTGATGATGGTGCGCTTCAGGTCGACGGCGTCGCGTATGTGGCTGCCGCGGTAGGGGTTGCCCACTTTGCCGCCGGTGACGGTGTTGGGCGTGAAGGCGAACGACTCGAAGGCTTCGAAAGTCGACGATAGCTTCTCGAAGCGGCCGCCTTTGCTGAAGTTTGGCTTCAGCTTGTCAAACATATCTCTCAATATCATCTCAGCTCTCCTTTCTTATTTTCTCCAAGCTGGCGCGCACGGCGGCCTGGATTTCGGTTTTCGACGTGTCGGCAAATTCGCAGAGGGCCAGGTCTTCGGGCTCCACCTCGTAGATGCCGAGGTTCTCCATCTGCTCGATGTCGCCGGCGATGCAGGCTTTGATGAGCTGCATCGGATAAATGTCCATCGGCACCAGCTTTTCAAATTCGCCGGTGACAAACAGCGGACGGACGCTTCCGTGCCGACCCGTGTCGAAAGTGAAGAAACGACTTTCCGTTCTCCGTTCTCCGTTCTCCGTTCTCCGTTTGAAAAATCCGCTCAGGAAAGTGCGCGAGAAGCTGAATTTCTTGAAGTTGGGACGCAGCCAGCCGAGGAAGTCGTAGTAGTCGCCCTCGGGCAGGACGCTCACCTTGTCGCACGCGGCGCTGATGAATCCGTCGGCAGTTATCGTCGTGCCGCTCAGCACATCGCCGCTGATGAAGCGGACGTTTTCCGCTCTCTGCTTTCCGCTTTCCGCTTCTATGCTGGCTCCGGCCAAAGTGCGGTGGTAGTGCGGTTTTTCCACCACGGGGCCGCACAGCGCCACCAACCGCTCGGGGTTGTAGACGCCCGTTGTGAAGAGCCGGCCGATAGTGGCCACATCCTGCGCATTAACAGTCCACACCGTCTCGCCCTTGTTGATGGGGTCGATGGCGGCAATCTGCGTGCCGACAAGCCCGGCAGGGTGGGGGCCGTCAAAATAATGTATTTCAGCGTTTTTTACGGATTCCAAAAACGAGTTTTCTTTGCCAGCCTGCAGCGAAAGGTGGACCGTACCGGCAAGGGTGTGCAGAATGTTGATTCCGGCTTGGAAATCCTCTTCGCGACCCTCGAGCATAAACGGCAGGTCGACGGGCAGGGGCGACGAGTCGAAAGCCGATATGAAGACTGCTTTGGGTTGGGCGTCGCCTTGCGGAATGATGCCAAACGGACGCTGCTTCAGAAGTGTCCACAGTCCGCTCTCTATCATTGTTTTGCGTATTCCGTCGGCAGTGGTGGCGTCGGTGTCGAACCGGATGCTTTTCTGTTCGCCGTCGGCTTCCACGACCACAGCCAGCAATGCGCGTTTCTCGCCGCGAACAATCGCTTTGACCGTGCCGCTGACGGGCGACACAAAGCGCGCCGCCGCGTTGCTTTTGTCCTCAATCAGGGCAGTGCCGGCCTGCACCTCCGTGCCCTCGGCGACCAGCAGTCGCGGGGCCACGCCGACATAGTCGGTGGGCTTCACAGCAAAGCAACCTTGCAAATGCATATCGGAGACACGCTTTTCGGCGGTCCCCGGTATGCAGATGTTTAACCCTTTTTTTATTTTTATTGTATTCATAATATATGGGTGACCTGTGACGCGAACCTGCTCGTTTCACTGGTCACAGGTCACTATTCACTGTTAGTTATTCACTTTCAACTTCTCAAGGTCCATCGGCTTCAGCATATTCTCGGGCAGCAGGATCTTGTCCAGCTGCTCCTTGGTCAGCAGCTTGTGCTCCAGCACCAGCTCGTACACGCCGCGGCCTGTCTCGCTGGCCTCTTTGGCGATTTTGGTGCTCTGCTTGTAGCCGATGATGGGGTTGAGCATCGTGACGATGCCGATCGAGTGCTCCACCAGCTGGCGGCAGCGTTCCTCGTTGGCGCGGATGCCGTCGATGCAGAGCGTGCGCAGGGTATCCAGACCGTTTTCGAGAAGATGGATACTTTCAAACAGCGTGTAGGCGATGACGGGCTCCATAACGTTCAGCTCCAGCTGGCCGTTGTCGCTGGCGAAGGTGATGGTCATATCGTTGCCGATCACCTTGTAGCATACCTGGTTCATCACTTCGGGAATGACGGGGTTGACCTTGCCGGGCATAATCGAGCTGCCGGGCTGACGCTCGGGCAGGTGTATCTCGTTCAGGCCGCAGCGCGGACCGCTGCTGAGCAGGCGCAGGTCGTTGCAGATCTTGTTGATTTTCAGAGCAAGGCGCTTCAATGCCGAACTGTACTGAATCATACAGCTCGTGGCGCTGGTGGCCTCGATCAGGTTGTCGGCCAGACGGATATTCCATCCGGTCACCTTCTTCAGGGCCTTGATGCAGGCATCGCTATAGCCGGGCTTCGAGCAGATGCCTGTTCCGATGGCCGTGGCTCCCATATTGACCGTCAGGAACTCGCGGGCCGAGAGGTTCAGGTTGTTCACCTCGCCGCGCAGCGAAGCGGCAAAGCCGCCAAAAGTCTGGCCAAGAGTCATAGGCACAGCATCTTGCAGCTGCGTGCGGCCCATCTTGATGACGTGGGCAAACTCTTCCGACTTGGCCTTCAGAGCGCTGATCATCATCTCGAGGTGGGGCAGGAAGGCCTCGTGCTCAAGGAACATAGCCATATGGATGGCGCAGGGATAGGCGTCGTTGGTGCTCTGGCTGGCGTTGACAACGTCGTTGGGCGAGCAGTACTGGTATTCGCCCTTCTTGTGGCCCATACGCTCCAGCGCCAGGTTGGCAATCACCTCATTGGCAGCCATATTAGTGCTGGTGCCGGCGCCGCCCTGAATCATATCGATGGGGAACTGGTCGTGGTATTTGCCTTCAATCAGCTGGTCGCAGGCCCAGATAACGGCTTCGCCCTGCTCCTTAGTTATCATACCAACCTCGATGTTGGCCATAGCGGCGGCCTTCTTGGTCATTGCCATACCCTTGATGAAGTTGTGGTAGTCCATCAGCAGACGTCCGCTGATATGAAAATTTTCCATAGCGCGTGCGGTCTGCACGCCGTAATATGCCTCTTCGGGAACATCGTGTGTGCCCAGCAGGTCGCTCTCAGTTCTGTATTTTGAGTTTTCCATTGTTGTTTTAGTTTTTTGTACTTAATTTTCTTACAGTGTTTTGTGACTGTTTTGCGAGTCATTTTCTATTTTGCAAAAGTACGTATAATGTTACTATTTTGCAACTCCTTTTTTTGTGGCAGATGCACTTTCGGCCTCCCAAGTTTAAAAAACAGCGGTTGAAGCGTATTTTCGGCTCCCCGAACCATACAACCCACCCTCGCGGCACCTCCCTCAAACAGAAAACTGATGAAAACTCTATCAAATTCCACCGAGGTGATATTTGGGTAGAATTTGGTAGGAATTTGAGTGAACTTTGATAGGAGTTTGGTATATGGAAATCAGCCCTTTAAAAATGGCAAAAATCGCCGTTTTTCGAAATGTCTGATTTATTTTTGTAATCCAATGATAATTAGTTTTTTATGTGATTATTTAAGTTAATTTAAGAAGAAAACTCTGGTTTTGGCTGTTCACTCGCACAAAGCGGATAATTTGTCTTCTGCTTAGCTTGCGTCGCACCCGACACTTCGGGTTGCAAATCCGACGCAACGGGGCAGCAACGGAAAAAGGATTTGCAGTCCTGTTTTGCGGATTGCAAATCCTTATATCAATGTGCGTCGGATTGCAAATCCGACGCAACGGGGCAACAAACGACTGTTTGTTAGTTGTTTACTCTTATCAGGCGGACGGCGAAACCTTTTGAGGCATCGTCCACTGCATTGGCATTTTCATTTCGATCCAAGATATTTAAATTATAAGCTCCCGAACTAGAACCATAGCAACCCCAATAATACCCTTTTTCACCTACTTCTCTCACTTCGGTGCCGTAACGATAGCCGGCAGCAGGCAGGAAAACGGCGCCGGCAATTTCCATTTTTGTCCATCCGTATAGATCGATGTTGTTGATGTTATGGGTGGATGCTAGGTCTAATGGAGTTTCCAGAGGGTGTTGATAGTTTACAGGAAGGATAATTATTCCATAAACATTGTGCACATATGCATAAGCATAATCATTATTATTAAATATTTCTGACCAGTCTGGTGTTTTCCACGAAGACGTGCCAATATTGGTAATCATACCGTTGCTGATGTCGTTGTACACGCCCCAGTCGGGATTACAGTAATCACTCGTTAAATCAGAAGCATAATAATCTCCAGGGATGGTACTTGTTGCCCACGGCTGATAGGCGTTTTGTCCTTCATCGTAACCGCTTGTGCCGTAGCCGAAGAGGTCGATCCAGAAGGTCTGTGAATCGCGGTTTTCGGCGGTGGTGTTGCCTGCGGCATTGCCGATGGTTGCCCACTGGGCCCCGGCGAAACGCCAATTGCCACCCAACCCAACAACATTTGCCCGGTACTGCAGATTGCCGGGGGCGAAGTGGACATATCCTCCATTATAGTTGAACTTTCCGCCGAACTTGGCGGGGGCGTAGCCAATCTGGGCGCGGAGCAGGGAATTAGAGTGGGCTTGTTCCTTTGTGAAGATGTATCCCATATTTGCATCGTCCTTGTTTACGACGGTGACGCTGACGGTGAACTTGTTGAGTTCGCCAACGGGCAACACGGGCAGCTGCACTAGTGCACTATCGCCCGAGGCAATGATGAGTTGTGGTCCACTGAAGGTCATCTGCACCTTGCGGTCGTCGACGTTGTCGGTTTGTAAGGGGTCGACTATGATGGGGTCGCTGGCGATGTCGGTGATAGCGATGGAACGTCGGCCGCTGAGTTGGTAAAGGTTGCTTGTGATTCTGATGTTGTCTACGCGTACATCGATACCAAAGTTATTGACTATCTTCACCGTTACGGCACCGGTGAGGTGTTTGAACAGCATCGTGTTGCCACTCTCGGTGTAGGCTATCATAGGCGGCTGCAGAATCTGCTGGTAGCCTGTGCTGAGGGTGTAGATGGAAGCATAGTCGTAGCTGAAAGGAATATCGACGTGAATGTAGCCGCTGCCGTGTCCGGCTGCGATTTCGTTGGGATATAAGCCAATGAGTGGCGTGCGGAGCGTTGTGTTTTCGCTCACATCGATTGAGGCCTGTCCGTTACTGATATGTATTTGATAGGGTGTACCCCAGTCTGATTCGTCATCGGCGTTGTATATGCGTACCTGGTCGTTCTCTACCCAATAGGAATGGTTGCCGTCGATGGCCATCTTTGTGCCGTTGTGCATACCTTCGGCTTCGATGAAGATGACGTTGCTGTTTTCTTTCTGGCAGGCACCGAAGGCGAGTGCTGCTATGGCAATAGCCAAAAGTCTCTTGGTTGTCTTCATTTTTCTTGTCCCTTTCATTTAGTGATTAATTCCAGAAAGTGTCGCTGTTTTCTTCCCATCCGTTGGCGGTGGAGTAGTCCTCGACTTGCTGTGTGGGGTCAAGGAAGTTCCAGAATATCAGGGCGGAGAAGGGGCCGCTGCCGGTGAAGCCTTGTTCCACTTTGAAACTCACCACTGTCAGTTTGGGAGCTTCGTAGGTCTGTTTTGTAATTGTTGTTTCCATTTTTGTAGAAGTGTTGATTGTTAATTATTTATGAATTATATATGCAAAAAAAGCCGCGCAACTGCCTTTCGGCAGCACGCGGCATAGTGTTCCATTAAAATACAGTATAGTTACTCCCCTTTGGATTTGACTCTCTTGGGGGGGGGTAAATTCGGTGTTATTGTGTTGTTTGCCATAGCTTGCTTGTTCTTACAAGAATGCTTGGAAGACGCCTTTGGCGTTGAATTCCAGTTTGCTGCCGTCGGTGAGCTGCACCTGGTAGCGCTTGGGGGTCTTGGTAGCCCAAACGATCTGTCGGCCTTCGAAGTACTTGGCGAGGTGGCTGAGCAGCGCGTTGGGAAAGAGGTTGGTGGGTACACCGCCGTAGCTTTTGACCTCAATCCATTGTCCGCCAGCGTTGAACTTCATCGTGGAGCCGTCTTCGACCGAGGCTTTGTATTCTACCTTGCGGCCCTGCTTGTTGCGCCAGGCGTCGACGATGGGGGCGCCGTTCCAGGCGTTGCGGATGGTGGTGCGTGCCTGTGCGGGCAGCTGGGTGCTCTTGATTTGGGTTATCTGCGCCGATGCGGCAAACGAAAGTGCAACAACGGCGATGATGGTGAGAATCAGTTTTTTCATTATGGTTTATTTGTTTATATGTTATACGTTATTATATGTTTATCGGTTGAATAC
>R22__coassemble_694_pt1 | contig 20044 bp, 8 predicted proteins | sample R22__metabat2_high_PE_041 | metagenome-assembled genome bin R22 | reverse complement strand
TTAGAGGACATTGCCAAAAGAATTGACAATAAAATAAATGATATTATTGAATATTTTAAGACACTTGAAAAATACGGTGAATCCCCTTTAATAGTCAATGCCTATATTGAGGCCTGCTTTGCTCTTGATGAAAAACTTGCATACTATTTTGAAAAAAAAAGACAAAACAGAGCGCCAGCTCTTGCTAATGAGATAAGAAATGAATACAAAAAGAAAAACAGACGACTGAAAGAACTGGAGTATCTTGTATCGGAATTATGGGTGGAAGACGAAGAGGTTATTGACGAGGAGGATTTTGAAGACCCAGATAAAGATGACGAAGAACGTGTAAAGACATTTTTATCAGATATTGAATACCGAAATCTTTCTGAAACAGAGCGCAACCAATTGGCATTTGATAGATACCTAAACAAATCGCATTCCAAATCACACATTGGAAAAATGTATGAAAGATACATCGGCTACATTTACGAACAAGACGGTTATGAAGTAGAATATAGAGGTATCGAAAAAGGATTGAAAGATGGAGGAATTGATTTAGTTTGCCGCAAAAAAGGAGAGACGTTACTTATACAATGCAAATGCTGGAATCAAGAATCCACCATTTACGAAAAACACATCTGCCAGCTATATGGTGCAACACGCTATTATGATAAATGCAACACGAAAAGAATATATAGAAACGGTGAGTATATTAATATTGAATGGAATGCTATTCCTATTTTTATAACAACTACACAGCTGGACGATCAAGCAAAAATGGTTGCAGAAAAACTTGGAGTTATTGTGCGCAACATTCTTTTATGCAAAGACTATCCAATGATTAAAGGCAACATCAGTAGCAACGGCGATAAAATATACCATCTCCCTTTCGACCAAATGTATGACCACACAAAGATTTTACCAAGCAATGGAGAACGATGGTTTTACACCGTTTCTGAAGCTGAAAAAGCAGGATTTCGTCGTGCAAAACGTCACTTCTTTACGCCTTAATTCAAAATTAATCTTTCATAATCTACTATTAATTAATATTTTACATTTTTTTTTGAAGATTTTTTGTTCTATATCAAAAAATCTTCTTATTTTTGCAACGTTCAAAAGTAAATCGCGACATAAAAGATGTGTCGGCAAAGAGGTGTGCCGGCTTTTTTTATGTCCCCATCCTCGACATCATAGGCAAAAATATCAGCCCGTGGAGTGCGTAAGCAGTAATGCCCGCAAGGTCAAGCGATTTAGACCTGAACAACTCCTAACGGGTCTTTTTTATTAACCGTTCAATAATAAATCGCAAAAATGTCAAGATCAGATTCGACAGCCGGAAAGACGGCAATCATCCAGTACTCCTATGAGGGTACACCCATTTCGTTCTCCAACACTGACGGAGTAATGATTAACGCCACCCAAATGGCTAAGCCTTTTGGAAAGATGCCAAGACATTGGCTTAACAATCAGCAAACCAAAGACTTCATTCAAGAATTATCCGCTTTAAGAAATCTTAAAGCGTCTGACTTGGTGAGAGTTACTAACGGCAACAATGGCGGCACCTGGATGCACGAAGATGTCGCCCTTGAATTTGCCCGCTGGCTATCCCCCAAGTTCGCCATCTGGTGCAACGACCGCATCAAGGAACTCCTCTCCTCCGGCGTCGCCACCGTCAGCGACGACGACGACATCATCGCTCAGGCTATGAACGTACTCCAACGACGCCTCGACGAAAAGACACAACGCCTCCAGCTCGCCGAAAGCCAGCTCCAGGAGCAGAACCACCAAATCCAGACACTCACACCTATGGCCGACTACACCCGTGAAGTGCTTCAATCCACCTCCACCTTCACCCTCACCGAAGTAGCCAAAGACCTTGGTATGCGCTCCGTCGCTCAGCTCACCTCATTTCTCCACCAGCAACACATCTTTTACCGACAGTCCGACCGTTGGCTGCCCACAGCCAACTACTCCGCTCGTGGATTCTTCTCCACTCGCACCGCCAAATTCTTCCACAACGACGGCTCCATAGGAACCTCTCTCTCCACCGTCGTCACCGAAAAAGGACGACTCTTCATCCGCAAACTCTACCAGCAGCAGAAAGGAGGTGCACAATGAACTTCTTCACAATGACACAAGAACAGCGTCACGCCCATCTGGTCGAAAAAGCCACCCAGACCTTTTGTGCCGTCCTCGTCTATTACGACGAAAATGGTGATCTGAAAATGTGCGCCACCGCCGAAAAGGGACACGAAAGTATGGTCCTTGACTGCCTATCCTACGCCTGCTTCCACACCGAAACATTCCTCGACGAACATCTCGATATGGACATCCCTGAGAAAGGAGGCGACCAATGAAAACCTCTACATTCGGCAAAGCATTGCTCATATTCACCGCAGCCTACTTCCTCGGGCGACTGGCCGTAAGCCTCGCCTTCGGCATCTGAAACAAAAAAGGGCGGAACCTCACGGCTCCGCCCTTTGCTGTACATACACTTGCAGAAGTCTTACAACACACTCTTTTTGGTGTTTATAATTTCCTCAACTATATTAGCAGCCGCTTCCGGGGTAGCAGTACCAACGTACTGCTTAACCAACTTATTCAGTTTCTTTTCAGCGGCTATAAAATCAAGGTAGCGTTTATAATAATCCTCGTCGCTCTGCAACTTGCTCAGCTGGTCGGCCGCTTTTAAATAGTCGGTTTCGGCCAATGCTTTTGCAGCCTTAACCTTCTCTTCCATATCCTTCATCTCCTCGGCCAGCGCATTGTAAGCCTCATTTACCTCTGCACCTCCAAGCTTCTTTATCCGCTCCTTGATAAGGCTCTCGGCTTTCTGTGTCTGCTTGCCTATGCGCTCAGGATCGTCCCACGTCCACGGCGTAACAAAGCGGCCTCGCTTCACCTTGTATCGAGCGTAACGCTCGGCCAACTGCTGTGGACTGTATTTGCTCACCTCGTCGCCTCGCAGGCCTACTTCGTCAAAATAGATCTTCTCTATCTGGCTCTGCGGCACCTGCAGAATCCTCATTATGCAAATGGCAGCTTCGCTGGCAAGCGCAGGGTCGTCGCCACAGGCATCCATAATTGCCAATACGGCATCGGTGATGCTCTGCGGATTCACGCCTATGCCGCTCTGCACTACAAGGTTGATGACGTCGTTCAGCGCTTCTTTTTTCTGGCCGCTACCAAGTTCGCGCAGAATCTTGAAAGCATCACTGCTTAACGGCATATCTTTGCTCAGGTAAGACGGATTGCCTTCACCGGTGACAAGCATCTCGCCGGCCTGGCTTATCACGTCGCCACCAGTAAAGCCTTCTAACCACCCAAAAGCGGTATGGGCCCATATATCGTCCCACATCTTCTGCTTCTCATCGTCGTCGTCACCAAACAGCAGGTAGGGAAGGTAGCCCCCCAGATTCCACGCAAACTGCAGTATATAACCAAATACCGCAACGCGCACCGTGTCTTTGCCTATCTGTCTGCTGAAACGCTTCCTGGCCACCTCGGCGGCTTGACTCTCTTCCAGTCCGTCACGCACCAACTGCTTAGCCATAAACTCTATGCTCTTCGCACGCTGACCGGGTGTAAGGTTGCTCTTTAGGTTGCGCACGGCATCCCACAACTGGCGTGTATATGCCATACTCGAATTCCTGAACACGGTAAACATCACACTCAGCCACGAACGGTCCACCTGCATCGTCGAAAGGAATGCTCCCTCACTCGACTGCTGCGTCTGGTTGTAGGCTATCTCGGCATCTTGCTTGGCTCGCTTCTCGGCTTGCTCTTCGTTGTAGCCTTCTTTTATATAACGAGCCCTCTTGCTCTCATAGATGGCGTGGGCTCCTATGCTCACCGTTAAAGCATCGACAAAAGCATTGGGCGACATTCCTATCTTCGACGCTATCTGCACGACGTTGTTTCTCCACATCTTCCAGTCTTTCTCGCTCTTCAATAGCCTGGGGTCGCCAGCCATCTTGCTCTTCCACCGCTCCTCGAAAATGGGTAAATTGTCCATAGCCCATTTCCACGCTACTACGGGATTAGCTATGTTTTTGGCCAATAGGTCGGGTCTCGCCTCACTTATGTAGGCGGGGGCACTCAAGAACTGTTTCAAGGCCGTGAAAACTCTGAACGACACCTTGGCTGCGGTAACACCTTTGGCAAAGTTCACCGCTGCTGTGTCTAACCTTGCCCTCGGCGGTCGGTAGCTGCCTGCCGACATCTGGGCTGCGTCGTTGAACTTCTGCCACAACTCTTTGCCGCTGCCGTAAACAGTGGTCATATTCTGCACCTGGTTGCGGAAACGCTTGTAAGTACGCAATGTGTTAAGGTCTCTGTTATACTCGGCAAAGGCGTTCCAGTGCTCCATCTGAGCTATGTGTTCCAACATTACATTCAATGCGTCCGCTCCAGTCACGTCTAAGGCTTTAACATTAAGTGTCCTCTTCTTGATGCTGCCGGTAACGGTGCTGATGCCGTCACTGTAGTCGGGATTGTCCAAGTCCTCGGCTTTGTCGACAAGGTCGTTGCGCAATATCTTCAACGGAAAATAGTTTTCTATCGCTGCCATATTGGCACCAAACAACCGTTTGTGGGTCTCGTTGTACTCGTTGCGGGTCTCCACCAGAAACTCGTCTTGTATCCAGTCGGCCAACTCTCTCAACCTTGGGTCAATTCTCTCGGTGATGGCATCCATCACTGGCTCGGTGATACCCATCTTTGCCAACTTCATACGTCCGTCATTCATTTTGTAGGCCATATAGATGTACAGTAGGTTGCCCTGCGTCAACTCCACAGGCTGCATCGCGCCACCATTCCATATCTCCACGCTCATCTTGGGCATCCTGCCCTCGGCTCTAATCAAGTCGGCCATTGTATTGATGCGAGGCGTTCTCCGTTCTCCGTTCTCCGTTCTCCGTTCAAATATCTCTTTGACTTTGGCATCCAACATCGCATACTTGCTGCGCACACCGCGGATCTCTTGCTCTCTGGCATCAGTCCATCCACGCATATAGCGGTTCCACAGATACCCCTCGCCATTGGCGCTCTTCCTTCCGAAAATCCTCAACATCTGGTCAAAGGTCCCAAGCGGTGCAAATACAAACTGAACAAAGCTATTGTTCACAAACTTGTCTTTCCACGTCGGCCGATAGTGCTCGTCGCTCTTACGCCCTTCCATATCGCTGTTGGCATTGTGCTGTATCTCTCTGATGCGCTCCACCTCTCTTTCTTTGAAGTCCAGCGCACTCTCGATGCTGCCACGCAAACGGCCGCGCAATGCGTTCATAAGGTTGTAGTAGGCTTGGATACGCTCCATCTTGTTCTGACGCAGGGTATCCTCTACGCTGGCCTTGAACTCTTTCTTCGACTCGGCAGGTCCGTCGTAGTCATCTATCGACTGACGCAACTGCTGGGCTTCTTCCTTGCTGGCCTTGATGTTCTCTATATACTCTTTGGCAAGGGTCAGACCGACAAATCTATTGGCTGCTTCCTCGGCTACCGCAGCATTGCTGCTGCCCATCTTATCCTGGGCGTCGGCTATGGCTTGGTCCACACTGGCGGCATCCCATCCGCGTGCCTGCTTGAAGGCTTTCATCATCGTCTGCCCTGCAGGGTCTAAGGCTCCCTGAACCTCTGCGCCCTTGGCATCGACTTTCGAAGCTCTTATCTTCTCCAGCTCCTTAAGATTATTCTCGGCGCGTTTCAGCTGGTTGTCTACCATAATATCCATAAGGGTCTCTACCTCTTTGGCGGGATTTTCTTTGCCGGTGGCATTCTTCACGACGCTGATCAGACGCTTTATTTCGCCGTTGCTCAAATCAACAAGGTATCCGTGCTGTATCAAATGTTGAGCCAGGTCACTCACTCTTTTCGCTGTCGTGCGGTCGTACTCTCTCTGTGCCATCATCGCCTTGCGCAGGTCGTTGAGGTTGGCATTGATGGCTCTTATAGCCAGATTGCGGGCCTCGCGGTCATTTTTGTTGTCCTCGGCATAACGCAACGCCGTCTCGGTAATCTTCTCTTTCAAACCCATCGAACCAGCACCGCCCTTATCCTTCGGGGTAGGATCCTCTTCCCCGTCTCTAAACAGCACTCCTTCGTCCAATCCCAACTCTCTTCTCTTCACGGCATCACGCGCCATATCCACATAGTCTTCCTTGCCTCTCTCTAAACGCTCCTTGCTTCGCCACAGCATATACCGCAGCTCGTTGTCACCCAACTCAAACCACTTGGGCAGTTTCAACGTGTCAAGGAACTGATCCAGTATCTTCCTAACCGCCTCTTTAATCTTGCCCCACAACGTCTGCTCGCCTTCGCTGAACTCGTCAAAGGGCTTTTCCGCCATCTCGCCTATCAGCTCGTCCACAGCCCTGCGACGACTGTCCTCATAACGCCTATCAGACCCATTACGCCCATTAGACCCATCAACCACCTCGTCCAGGAACGTTCTCCCTGCCTCAGCATCCACTCTCGCCTTCAAGTCGCCCCGTAGGTGCTTGTACACCATATCAAGGAAATCGTTATAACGCTCTTCGCCTACCAGCTCTCTCATTCCCTTGTGGCTTATCACCTCGTGGCCTACTGTCGCTTCCACGTCCTCAATGTCCCTGTTGTTGCCCAGCACCAACGTCACCTCACCCGTCACCGGATTGTACCAGCCTTTGGCTCGCCGCTGACGACCTTTCAGCTCCTCGCCACTCTCTACAATATTAATCTTCGTATGCAGTTTCTCGCCCATCTGTTCAGCCCGCTCCCGCATAGCTTTGGCTGAACGCCCATCTCGCCCATTAGCCCCACTCTCATTTTCAGCCGTTTGCGAATTATTTTTGGCAGTTCCAACATTTTCCAGTAATTTTGCAGCCGAAATCGAGTTGTTGGATGTGGGAACAAAGTCAGCACTCTGTGTATGCGGTGTTCCACTAAAGCCTTCCAATAACTCGATTTCTGTTACTTCGTAGCTGTAGGCTTTAGTTTTGACAGCATCATCATTGTACCGTTTGACGGTTGTTTTTACTCTATAGGTTTTCCCTTCTATATTTATGGCACCATACAGTCTCACAATGTCCTTGATGTTCGAATCACCATCACGGTCATTGTGTACCTCTCCAACAATAGAGTTCTCTATGATACTCGGCATAACCTTTAATGCCGACAAATGGACATCCTTGCTTTCGCTCTTGCTCACCGCCTTTTCACTAAGGTATTTGTCAATGGCTTTGCCGCTGATGTTCACAGAACCTATCTCGGAGTTTTCATATTCTCCTACAATGTTCTTTTTTGCCCAAACGCGTGCATCGTTGAAATTCGCGAATCCGTGTTCCTTCTCGGCATTAACAATAGTTACTGTTCTCTTGTCTTCCCCATACTCTCCTTCCGGCTCCATTACGCCCGTCTCTGCCGCACTGTGGTACACAGATTCTTTGTCAAAATGCACCACGTCCAACAGCGGCGTCCGCAACGTCCGCATTCCCTCAATAAGCTTGCCAAGGGCTCGCTTCTCATTGCTGTCGTACTCGTAGTTGCCGTACAGCACACCTTTTGTGCCTCCGGCAAGATTCACATAGTTCGACAACTCGCGGCTGGCACCTTCGGGGTCTTCGGCTGCCTCCGACATCTTGGTCCACGGCAGGAAGAAATTGCCCACCACCTGGTTCTGGTTGTTGGTGACTATGAAACTCATCTTCTTGTGCTCTCCCAAACGGTGGCTCGACACAAACTCCGCCACCTTACCGGTGTCAGTCAGCTGGAAGGCTTCTCTCGGATTCCATTCCGGAGCAAACACCTGCTTCGAAAACTCATACGTCTTCACCGGCACCGCGTCGCTCGACGCCTCTGGCATATTCTGCTCGTAGTTCGAACCGTTGTCGTTGAAAACTCCATATTTTCCACTCACCGTATCAATAATGATGCCGTCCTGCATCACATCGTTCCCAAAGGTTTCTCGACCGACCTGCAGCAGGTTCCTGTCCTCGCGCGATGCCCGCAGCGTCCCCGACGGATGGTTGTGGACCATCCACACCTTGTCGGGCTTTATCTTCGCATACGCCGCAAAGGCCAATTTGTAGTCGGCGACAGACTGGTTGTAGGTGCCCATACCAATATGGATCACCGTCGGACGACCGTCCTTCACCATCGCCACAAACACATTCTCCACCGCAGCGTCTTCCAGCTGCTTGAAGATATACGCCACGTCGTCCATACTCTCTATCTTCTCCTTGCCCACAAACGAGAACATCTTGTTCTCCTCATAACGACGTTCCACCAGGCACGTCTCGCCCGGCTCCAGCTTCCGCAACCGCAACTCCGTCAAGTCTCCACTCTCATCCTTCCCATTAAGCCCATCAGACCCATCAAACAAACTCTCCATACTCAGCTGCACCCCGTCTTTTGTCCGATATGTGCCACCCTTATGGAAACGCACATCCGCATTCCGCTTGTCGAAACGCTTGCTCAACGGTATCACATTACCCTCGTCGTCATACGTCACGGCATCAGCACTTTTTACCTGCTCTGGATTGAGGGCCAGTATCGTCGTCGTGCTGCGTCCAAAACTCCCCTCGTCGGTGTCAATAATGATTCCGTCGTATTCGCTGCTTCGCAGATAGTCGTCAACCATCTGCTTCATCACCGCACTCTGGCGGTTCTCGGCTTCGTGCCACTCGTCAAGCAACGGCTGTGTGCTGTCAACCTCGTCTATGGCACGCTGGTACTCGTCCTCGCTGATCTCTCCCTTGTGCCAACGCTCCCACAGGTCGTCATACTTCTCGCTATCCGCACTGTCCAGTGCTTCAAAACGCTCTTCATATTCGCGGTCCATACGCTCATACTCCGCTCTGGCCTCTCTGTAGCCAGGCACATTCTCCACGAGCCACGATGACAACGCCTGGCGGTCGGCAAACCGCAACGGATTCTTTATGTCGGCAAACAACGCCATCTGACGCTCACCTTGAATACCTATATTCCTGTCTGTAGGCTTCAGATACACACCGAAAGGCATTTGGTTGTCGTTGGTCCCGGCTCCGTGGTGGCGCGGATTGAAGACGGTAAAGACGTTGGCCGTCTGGTGGTACACTACACGGGGCTCGCCGTTGCTGTCCACAATCTTCGTCTCAGGCATCGACGCCTTGACAGCTTCATCCACCATCCGCTGCGCCGTCTCCATATCGCCACGCTCCACCGCAGCCATATACTCCGCATCACGCTTTCCGCTTTCCGCTTTCCGCTTTCCGTTCACATCTCTCGGGTCAAAGCCGTTCATAAGGTCGTTCAATGTCATATCGGCAAAGTCCTCGGCAGTCAGCTTCTTCACACCTCTCACCTTGCCGGCAAAGAGGTCTCTTGCCATCGTCCAGAACTTGCTCAATATCTCACGCAGCTTGTGGAACATATTGGCGATGCCTGCCTTCTCCACAAGGTCGGGCTCTGCAGCCATAGCCTCGCGCATATCGGACTCCAGACGCTCGGCACCACGCTTGCCGCTGTAATGGGCAAACACCTCCTCCACAAACTCGTCACTCACCTCATTAGACCCATTAAGCTCCGGATATTTATTCCGCACATAATCCACCAACTTCGTCAGGCTCATCATCTCCTCTTTCAGTCGCTCCCAGGCCTTCGGGTTGGCATTGCGCAATGCTTGTGCCCATAGATGGCTGTACTCGTGTACGCGTGTCTCGGTCGTAGCCACACGCGGATCTATATAAACTTTCCCGTTCAGTGTATAGCCAAGCACCTCGCCGTCCTCGCCTTTGAAGAAAATCGGCCTCACATCCGGCTCATAACTGCCGTCATCAGCCTTGTGGAACCGTATCTTGTCGGTAATCTTCAAGTCGCCCTCGTCGAATATAACGTAATTCTTCGCTCCGTCGCTGCGTCCACCACTACGGTACTCTGCCGGGTACTTCACTCCGACAAAACCAGCGGAATGCATCAAATCACTCACGCGCTTCTCGTCGGCTGTACGGCCACCGAACGCCTGCACCAATCGGTCTCTCACCTCTTGGTATGCCCATTGGTTGCGCTCTATCATATTGGCCAGCTGTTCCCAGCCACCGCTATAATTAGCATACTTCACGCTCTGTGCAGGCTCGCCTTCCAATCCTCGCACGGCTTCCGCAATCTTCCTGCGGTCGCTTTTAGGTATCGTGGCCACCCAATCCAGATAGTTATGCCCATTGTCGTCGGGAATTTCAATAGTGTAGAGAATTGCAGAATCACTAATAGTAAAGTCACTCGGATTTAGCTTCTTTATTTCCTTGACCATTTCATTTTGGCCCATCTGTGAATGAAATTCAATAGCGTCTTTTATGGCTATGTCAACCGTCTTTCCACTAAGAATTGAATTAATAACGCTTGAAGCCGCATCATACTCTGGCCTTTCGTCGGCTCTGTTATAAACCTCTCCTCCTTTCATACCTTTGTATTCGATGGAGTCTAAGCCAGCTCCGGCCCTTGCATACATCTTCCCAATGCCTTCCACCTCGGTAAGATACGTGCCATATCCATACGCCTGATTGCCCTCTCCCTCTCCCATATGCGAATGATCGAAAGCGTCAAAGTCGGCTCCGCTGCCGTGGTAGGCTCGCAAAGCTCTAACCTGGTCTCTGTACTCATCAAGCACTCGCTGACCCTCTTCGGCATCCACCACATAATCCTTGCCCAAGATGCCGCTAAGCATCTCGTCAACCGCTTTCTGCGTTGCTTTCTCCTCTGGAGTGAACTCTACTGCAGCACCCTCGCCTTTCTGACTGCGTACATTGTCATCCATCCACTTGCTGGCAGCATTATACTGAGCTTGTACCCTTGCACGTTCATCATCCGAAAGGGTGTTGTCTTCCAGCCTTTCTTCGGCTTCTGTCTCCATATCGGCAATACGTTGTATCAACTCGTCATTCTTTGGCGAATTGTACTCGTCCAACTGCTCCGCAATATCCGAAACGGCTTTCTCCGCTTCCTGCTCGGCAGTAGGCCTACTAAGCCCATCAGACCCATTCACCCCATTCTCCACCTGCACGTCACCAAGCGTCTCAACGCTGCGGTACTCCGAGAACGGCTTGGTCTTCCTATGGCTGCTTTCCACCCACTTCTTGAACTCCTCCTTGCTTACTGGTGTAATGGCTCCAAGACCTTGCCAGCCCTCTTCGTAGTTCGAAAGATAAGCCTCTCGTGCACTCTCAATGTCGGGAAAGCCGTACATAACCTTATGCTCGTCAAAGGAACCGTCCTTGTTCACCTGGTCCACGACGAACACGTCACCCTGCTCAGGGGTGTCGCTCAAAAACATATCAATGTGATCTCCGTCCACACCCTCAGTACCGAGAATGTAGCCGTAGTCATTGTGCATTTCCTGGCTCCACGACTTGCCGTTGGGGTCTACGCCACTGCGCACACTCCCTTTCTTGTTCTCTATGGTGATGTCGTATCCGTCCAGACGCACGTGCGCCTTCTTGTAGTTGCCGGCCTTTTTCTGTGCATCAGTAGGATTGTCGTTTACCTCCTGCCAGGCTATAGCTTCCGCTACTGGGCTTGCTGCTGTGCTGCCTTCTCTGCTTTCAGCTTCTCCGTCTCTTCGTGAACCATCTGCAGCATCTGCAGTTTCGTCGGCTTCACCCCAGCGGCCCGCACCCTCATCAGCACTCTCTTCTCCACCTCTTTCAGTTGTTGTTTCTGCTCTTCTGTCATAATCTGATAGTATTAAGTTGTTATATTCTTCTTCGCTCATTCCCGCAACCGCAGCGGCTTTCTCGGCAAAGACACGCTCCCATTCGTCAAATTCTGCCGGTGTCATACCATACGTTTCGGCAATCCACTGCTGTTCCAGCTCGGCGTTGCGGTTTTCTTCGGCAACCTTGGCTTCCTCGGCACTACGCAGACGCGAATTAAGAACATAGTTCTTTATGTCGCTCGGTCTGTCGGCCGACATAAACATCTCTATCAATGCATCGCGAATCTCTCTGTCACTATAACGAGGATGTCCGTCGGATAGTATATTGTCTCCCGATTCCCATATCTTATGCACCGCATCGCCAAAACTCAGGCCCTCGCCTTTCTTGGCTATATAGGCATTGAAGTTGTTGAAGTCGCTCTTCCGCCCAACACCGCGAGTAAGGCCTCCTAATTCTTTCTGCATACCTGGCTGGTCGTTGATGTCATCCCAACTGATTTTTTCCTTGGGCATATTCATCGCCACCAACTCCATAATGTCGGCAGGAGCACCAAAATCATCATTGAAATAATCTCCGTAGACCTCACGGGCTTTAGCTATCTTGCGCTGTTCTGTCGGCTCACTCTCTATCTCAGCAATACGGTTGTTCTCTTCGTCGCCGACAACTCTGCCGGCCACTTCTGCTCCTGCTATCGCCGCTTCTCTTTCGGCTTCACGACGACGCTCCTGCTCCGCCTGAATCTCTCTGCGACGCTCCATCTCGGCCTCATAACGCTGACGCTCGGCCTCGCGCGCCGCTCGGGTCTCTTCTAAACGGCGTTGACGAGCTTCGCGCTCTTCGGCCTCACGGCGTATCTTGTCAGCATTGTCTATGTCGCTCTGTATCTTGGCAACCGCGTTCCAATAGTCTACCTTGCGCTGAGCCTCTGCCACTTGCTGCTCTATCTCTCTCCTCTCCTGCAGCATTCCCATTATGTTGCCCGACTTCGGCTGACGCTTGCTGGCATTCGACAGCTCTTTCTCGGCTGCAGCCTGCTGATTCTTGACAACAAAATCGGCATCCTCGCGCGTCAGTCCTGCGGCTACGGCCTCTTCATATATGTATCTGTGCGCGCGTTCAGGCGTGACGGCATACCAGTCTTCTTCCTCTACTTCCTCTCGCTTCTTTATTGCCTTGCCTTTGGCATCCTTCTTCCCTGTATTCACCCAACGCGTCACTTTACGCATAGGCATAGTATCAGAAATCTCGGCATTCACCTGCCCATCAGACCTAACATTATTATCTATTTCCATTTCTCCCTCGCTCTCCGCTCTCCGTTCTCCGTTCTCCGTTCCCTCCTCGCTCTCCGTTCTCCGTTCTCCGTTCTCCGTTTCCTCCTCGCTCTCCGCTCTCACATATCCTACTGTCATCTTGTCCAAGTCGTTATCCAATATGAAGCGTTCCCCGTCCTCACTGGTGGGGTCGAAAACCTGCACGTATCTGCCGTTAGGATCTTCTATTAATCCTTGGCGCACATCAAAACGCGCCCTCAACCCAGTAACTTCCACCTGATGCTCCCTGCCGTCCTCTTCGCGTATGGTCAACTGCATCTGCGGCTCATACGACTCCGGCACTCCTGCCACCATCGGACCGCTCTCATTCTGCCCATTAGACCCATTAAGCCCATCAACCCCATTGTCTTCTGAACCGTTCTCCGCCTCATACTCCTGCCGGGCCGTCTCGTCGGCTATCGCCTGCATATCCGACAGCGACACCGTCGTCTGCGTACCGTCGGCAAGGCCCACAACAACATCGTCGCCATTCACAGCCAATACCGTCCCCTCGGTGCCGTCGTCCAACGTGAACGGCTCACCGACAGCGACACGCACCTCTCCGCTGGCATCGGACATAGCATCGGCCACCATCTGCTGCCGGCTGCTCTCAATTCTGGCTTCAACCTGCTCGGCACTCTCCGGCACCAGGAAGTGGTCAATCTCTGACAGCGACACGGGCTTATTCTCGCCAGTCGTCGCATCACGCACGACAACCATATCGTCGCTTCTCTCAACGTCGATGCTGCCGTCGGCATTAAGCACTACATTGCCGTCGATAAGGTAGGTGCTTACAGGACCATTCGGGTCTTCTTGGCTTTTAAGCACCACGGCGCGAACGCTGCCGTCGCCCTTGTGCTGCATCTGCTTCATCTTCTCGCGCTCCTCTGCAGCCCACGTGTCGGCATCGTCCTCTATCCTCTGCACCATACCGTCATACGCCGCCTGTCGCTCGCCAATGTTGCTCTCGTCAGCCTCCGCCAACGCAACAACAATATTCTTCCGCTCCGCGGCATCAGCATTGTAGCCACTGTTATATGATGTGTCCTCTTCGGGGTTATCGCTTTCTTCAGCAGCATCGTCAAGGGCGTGGAAGGCCTCTGCCTTGATAGCATAGTCCCAGGCGGCTCTCTTCTGTTCTTCGCTCAGATTGTCGTCGCCCATTATCTCTCTCAATTGGTTTCGTGCCTCCTCATTGGTGCCAAGTGACAATGTGTTTCGGATATCTGCCCACGAATCGCCCCACAGCGTCTCTGCTGTCTGGTCGGCATCGTTCATCATACGACGCGCTCTATGTCGTGGATTACGGTAGCCTGCAGTCTTTATCATCGGAAATATTACGCCGAAGACTCCGACACCTAATCCAGTGTCGATAAGATTGTCTTGATTGAAAATCGCTGTCGGGTCGCTGCTGTTCCATATCTTACCGTCGGAACCGACAATGCTCTGGTCGCCGACAAAGATGGAGTTCAGCACTCCACCGGCAATTTCTTCGGCAAACTCGCCTATCACTCCGTGCCATTGGGCGTGTTGCTCAAAGTCGGTTACAAGTTTCGCCCAATCGCTCGACTTCATTTTCCTGACAAGGTCCTGGACTTTCCCAAGTCCTATCTTCTGACCAAAACTGGACGACGCTAAGCTGCTGGCACTTTTCCCAACACCGCTCAGCACCGGAGCAAAATAGGCACCAAGCATCTCGGAATAGTTCTCTATTGCCGTGGCGCGAAACTCCTTGCGAAAGGCTTCACCTAAATCCATCTCGTTTTTGCGGCCAGCGAAAACACTGTTGCCGTTCTCGTCGGTATCAAAGCGCACATCGCCAGCTGCTCTGCTGTAGGCTCCTGCCAGTGTACGCGGCATTCCTGATGTCCCTGCCATACCTACAGCTGCACCAACATCGCCTCCTAATCTGGCACCCACTTTCATCGCCTGGCCCAGCGCATAGCGTTTGCCGCCCTTTTCTATGGCCTCTCTGCCGAAACGTTTCAGTGCGTACTTTGCCATCATCTTCGAGGCTCCCTTGCCGGCACTGGCTATGGGGTTGAGTATCATCTCAAGCATAAAAGGCAAACTCTCGGCAGTAACTCCACCAGCCTTATATCCTCGACCCAAATCGGAACCGAAGTATTCGTTGGCAGCCAACTCTATAACCTTGGCATCCAACAACGCCTGCTGACTCGGCGTGAGTTTCTTGCCAGCATCGTATGCGTTAAGGGCATCAAACAACGCCTTGTTGTCACTCAGGTCTGTCAGACCATAGTCCCACGTGCTCACATCGCTGAACTTCTGACCAAATCCACGGCCTAACCCTTTTATAAACCCATCGATATTGCCTTCTCTCGCGCTCTTGTCCGCTTCGGCAATTATCTGATTGGCGTTCTTTACCATACGTTTGGCAGCTGCCAACTCCTGCAGTTCCGGGTGTCGGGCATACATATCTGCTTGCCTCTGTGCCATATCGCCCATCTTACTCGGGTCTTCTGCACTTGACAGTGAACGACCAATCTTCTCCCAAAATCCTCTATTGTCTTCTTCTTGCCGCATCTCGGCTGAAGCCTGCGCTTGTGCCGTTGCCAACTGCTCGTCTATCGATTGCTCCAAGCTTGCAGTCTGTTCTCTGGTCGTCTCTCGTCTTTCGGCTGTCTGCTGCTGTCTGATAGCTGCCAGTTTTTGATGATATGCTTCCATCTTGGCATCATCTTCCTGCACCGAGTTCAACCTGTCAAACGGCATCGGTCTGCCTCCGGCTCCCTCAAGGTTTTGCTGTGTCGGGACTGCCGGACGCTCGTATACAGGTGGTACAGATTCTCTCATCTGCCGTGTTGGCTGCCCTACTATTTTCCGTTTCTCCGCCTCCCTGCTCTCTCTGTACCTCTCCGCAGCTTCCGGCGTGGCAAAAGGAGCATACATACCAGCCTTCGCTCTTTTCTCCGCATCTATACTCTCCTGTAGCAAGTCGCTCGCGTGAGGTAAAGCAAAGTCTGACTTTATATAATCATAGAATTGGTCTGCTGTGCCTATCTCTGATTCGTCAAATTTACCTGAATTCATCAGGTGAGCATACAATTTTCTCGTATTTGTCTCATCTTTGACAAAACTCTTGAATTGGTTTATGTCCCCTATTTCTGCTTCGGTTACCTTTGAGGAAGAAATAAGTCTGTTGTATAGTTTGTCTCTTTTATCGGGATTCATTATTGTAAAAATATTGGTTGATTATTTTTTGGATTTCCGCCCTGTGGAGTATTTCTGCCATTATTTTTCCTGCCCTGTGGAGTATTATTATACGTTGTTACATATTCTTGCGTCTCCAACTCTCCAGTCTGGGGATTAACCACAATTCTCTCTTCGATTTCACCTGTCTTCTTGCCAAAACTATCATACGTATAGCTCTTAATTCTTTTCCAGCTCGAAAGATTGTGATTGATATTTGCTCGGCTTTGCTTGTAGTGTTCGGCCATCTTCTTGATATCGGCGTTCATTTGGGCAATATCAAGTTTACCTTGCTCAAACTGTTCCTTCCAGTTTTGCGCACGTTCCTTGAGTTCATACTCTGCTTGACGACGGTCCTCTTGACGGTCGTAGTAATCCAGCTTCCTTCTTTCATTATCTAACTTACCCAAGGCTATCTTGTTGGCTCGGTCGGCATCACTTCTCTTGTCTTTATAATCACGTTCTGCGTCGGCATAGCGCTGTTTCATCATCCTGTAGTTCCAGTTCTCTGCTCTCCTCTTGGCTCGTTCGGCACTGGCTTTATCCCACCGCTCGCGCGCCTTGTCGCTTAGGCTCTGGCTCTGCTCATAGCCGTTGGGAGCATAGTTGTTCGTCGCCATCAGGTTGGCAAAGGCTCTGCCGACATCGGCAATGCCGTTCACCAACGCCTGGGTGCGCTCCGTCCGCACTCGACGCTTGCGCTGCTCCTCGGTCTCGGGAGCCGTCGCCTTGATCTGCTCGTCAAGATAGGCATATATGTCGTCATAACTGTGCATACTCTGCCCATTCGCCCCATCTTGCCCATTCGCCCCATTCTCTACAGGTTCTCCACTCAGACTTAACTTAAATGCGTTATTCTCCACTGGCCTCCCGAACGATGTCGGCTGTCCACGCAACGCATTGTCCCAGTCCAACTTTCTTTTTTTCTCTTCTTCCGTCATAATCTGATAGTATTAAGTTGTTACTTCACCAGATTTTTCAATATCCCCAACCGCTCGGCTTCCAGCGTGGCATCGTCGTAGGCCGCTCCGGCACTGCCTGCTGCCTGGGCCAGTCCGCCAGCGGCCTGCGTGATGGCGGCGGCTTTCTGCGACTCAATGTTGTTCAACTGACCCTGCAATGTGGCGTCGCGTTGCTTGTATTCCTGCTCTATGGCATCCTTGCGGGCTTCGCCCTGCGCTGCTATCTGGCTGGCAGCTTCGGCCATAGCCTCAGCATTGGCGGCTTTCGTGGCGGCCACACTCTCCTCAGTGCCACCACTCACAGCGGCAGCTCCTGCGGCAGCACGGTTGCGGTTACGGATGTTGTCGGCGGTGATGCGCAAGATGCGCTGCGCATCCGCACGCTGTGTGGCATCCTCGTTATAGCGGCGGTCAAACCAATCCTGGTTCTCTCGCTGCTGTGCCTTGATATTGTTTTTCACCTTTTTGGCTGCTTGGCTGGCTTTGATGCCGCCGTATATGGAACTTGCCAATCCTATGGCACTTCCAATCAGACTTCCTAATGCTGGCATATTGTTGATTTTTTTAATAAAAACAAAACATATAATTCGGATGCAAAAATACAACCCTATCTTTGCACCCGAATTTTATGTTTTGTTTTTATACATCACGTCTATTAAGCCTTTCAGGCCTAATACGCCTAAACAACAGCATCTATGCCAAGAAAAAAGAACGACGGACGCGGCAAATTCGGCGGACGAAAAGCCGGAACGCCCAACAAGGAGAAGCCACTGAAAACTTTCCTGCGCGAACACTCTCTCAACTACTTCACGCCCAACCTCACCGTGGATTCTATCACCGACGAAAAACTGGCCGACGCACTCAGCAACCGCTATGGCGACAACCCTTTTTCTCAGTACGATGTCGACCTGCTATGTATGAAGGCATCCGACCGTGTCAATGCCGAACTCACCCTGCTCAAGTTCCACACCCCACAGATGCAGGCCACCGCTGTCGATATGACTCAGCAAGCCGCCAACCTCACCGTCGCACAGCGTCTCGACCGACTATCAAAGGGCCTCGAAGTCAAACCCGACGAAGAGTAACATTTATTGCAACATTATTGTAACATTTTGTTACTATCTTTACTACTTTTTACTACTAATAGAAACGTTTTAAACATTTATATTAACCCAAAAAAAATAAAATTATGGTACAAATTATTGACGTAATCAAACAGTTGGAAGTGGTAATTCCAACTATGATGGCCGCTGAACTCCTGCTCACCTCGACCATCAAAGGCATCTTCAACATCAAGTCCGACTTGGTAAACACTATCCTGTCGTGGGTGCTCTCGCTTGGCACCGCATTCCTTTTCGTGCTATGCAACGGTCTTGACTTCGGCCTCGGCGGCTGGAACTATGCCGTCGCTGCTGTGGGCGGTCTTATCGTAGCCATCTGCACCAACAAGATCTACACTTGGGAAAAGGTCAAGGCTCTCCTCGATGCCATCACTGCCCTCTTCGGCGGTAACGAGGCCTATGTTAACCGTATGATAAAAGAAGAAGAACAACTCGCAAAACGCATTGATAAATTGGCGCAGTTCATCAATTCTGAAAAAATGATTGATGTTCCAATAAACAAGTGTGTCAAGTTGAATCAGCAGCTGGAAATTATGTACAAATACGAAAAAGTTCTCAAAGAGCGCATTAACCTCGAAAAAAAACCAATCTAATTAAAACAACACGTCTATAACCACTATCAGAGTAGTTAAAAAAAAAAGACCGCCAGCACAACGCTGACGGCCTTTTTTATAATGTCATCTTCTCCATCTCCCTCGCCACTGTCTCGTCAAGTAACTTTGCATATACCTGCTTTGTTATCTTTGTCGTGGAATGGCCCAACACCTTGGCCACAACTTCCAAACCGACACCACTGTTCAGTAGCAACGTAGCGCCTGTATGTCTTGCCCAATGGCTGCTCACGGGCTTGTTGATGCCTGCCATCACCGCAAGCATCTTGATAAACTTGTTATACACCTGATTAGTCATCATCGGAAGCTGCCCGTTGTATTTCTTCAATATATCCATCGCTGGCTGCAGCAACAAAAAGGTATACTCTTGATTTGTCTTCCCTCGCCTGCCAATATACATAGGCCTGCCGCCAACGTCGCAAATCTTTGACGCATCAAATGCTGCCAAGTCCACGTATGCCAGACAGGTGTATGTCTGGAACACGAACAGGTCCCTCGCGTGACACAGATAGTCCGCAGGCAAATTCATATTTACAAGCCTTGCAAATTCCTCCTTCGTAAGATATTTTTCCAATGCCTTGTCATTCACCTTGTCTTTATCTATATGTAAAGTCTTGTAAGCATTCTTCCGCAGCAGGCCCTCGTCAATGGCATCCAGAATAAAAGAATTCAAAAACCTATGGTAGTTGCCCCACTTCGAACACGCCTTCATCTTACCCAACGCCTCGTCCATCTTCACTATATTAGCCTCCGTCAGATCATCAAACGTCACCATACCGCCCCATCGCTCAAACCAGCGCAGAAAACGGTCGTATCTCTCCTGGCTGTCCTCCGAACGGCCGTACTTGCGTATCGCCGCACGCTCGCGGAAAAAATCCATTAACTTTTGGCTCTGAACTTTTTCGGTCGCTTGCTGGTGCTGGTGGCCGTTGACTGCGGCCACTATCGTCTGCATATCCAGTTCCCCGGCTTCCATCAGCCGATTGATAGTACTCCTTGCATTGGTCACAAACACGTCCAGCGTATGCTGCAGCTCAAAGGCATCCATACGGTTCACGATACGGCCATTCTTCCACTGCTTCGGCAAACAACGCACTCCCGTTGTCGCGTGCTTCTGCACGCGATTGTAGGTGATGCGAAGTTCGATTGCTCCCTCTTTGGTGTTCGACGCGCGCTTACGAC
>R22__coassemble_693_pt1 | contig 20073 bp, 17 predicted proteins | sample R22__metabat2_high_PE_041 | metagenome-assembled genome bin R22 | reverse complement strand
ACGCAGAACAGGCTACGTATTTTTTTCAGCAGGCTTGATAGCAGTTCTGCCGCGCGGTTTTTTCCGTCGGGAATGGGTATGAGTTCTTCGAGAGGGCGCACTAGGACGACAATGGCTATGACGGCGGCATAGGAGAGTTGGAACCCGACATCGAAGAGTATCAAAGGTTTGGCGACCAGCAGGATAAGTGCCGAGGCGGCGATGGCGTTGAGGGTTGGCGGTCGGCTGAAGAACATCTGTCCGATGACTATCAGGCTGAACATCAGTCCGGCTCGCATCGTTGACGGTGCCATACCGGTGAGGACGACGAAGGCCCATATTGCGACGATTTGTATGCAGCCTTTGGCGATGCGCTGGGGGCGACGGCCATTGAGGAACGACAGTGTCCACCCGACAATCAGGGCGATGATACCGACGTGCAAACCGCTGACACACAGCAGGTGGGTGATGCCTGCTGTGCGGAACCGGGTTTGAGTGTCGCTGTCGAGGTCGCCGTCCCATCCCAGGATAAGTGCTTCGGCAATGCCTTGTTGCGAGGGGCGAAGGCTGCTGTGCCGGATTACTTCGATAAGTCGCTGTCGCAAAGCATTTACGCGTGCTTTCAGACCTTTGTCGCTGTGTGCGGTTATGCGATAGGCGGAAGAGGGGATGTAGGAGGTGTAGAGTATTCCTTTCCGTTTCAGGTGTCGCCTGTAGTCGAACTGGTGAGGGTTGTCGGCGGCCGACGGCATTTGTGGCAGTGCCAGAACGAGCAGCTCGTCGCCGGCATTGACCGCTGATGGTTTTTCGATGTAAATCAGCAGCTTGCCGTGGCATTGACGGGCGTTACCGCCAGTGTCGGCAATCTCCAACACATTGGCGGTGGCGCGAATGGTCTTTTCGCGTTCTTCTGGTATATCGCTGATTTGCACGCGCATCCAGCACTCGTCCGCGACGAAGTGCGCATAGTGCGAAGGCGACCGCATCGGGTCGGAAAGCTTGGAAAAGAGTCCGAAAAAGCCCTCGCACACGAGGATGACAAGTGCTGCGAGGGCTGCTGCGGGAAGTAAAGGATGCCGCATAAGGGTATGATGTGAGGACGGATCTTTACTTTTTCTCCAGTTCGGTGAAGTATTCGTAGAAATAGGGGATGGTCTCGATGCCTTTGAAGAAGTTGAAGAGCGGATAGTTCTCGTTGGGTGCGTGGATGTCGTCGCTGCCCAGACCGAAGCCCATCAGGATGCTCTTGATGCCGAGGATGCGTTCGAAACCGGCCACGATGGGGATGCTGCCGCCGCTGCGAGTGGGGACGGGGCGTTTGCCGAAGGTGGTCTGCATAGCCTTTTCGGCAGCCTTGTAGGCATTCATTTCCAGCGGACTGACGTAGGCGGCGCCACCGTGCGAGGGGGTGACTTTGACGGTTACGCAGTCGGGAGCGATGCTTTCGAAGTATTCTTTGAAGAGCTTGCTGATTTTTTCGAAGTCCTGGTTGGCGACAAGACGTGTGGAGATCTTGGCGTAGGCTTTGCTAGGCAGGACGGTTTTGGAGCCTTCGCCGGTGTGGCCGCCCCACATACCGCAGACGTCGAGGCAGGGGCGTATGCCAGTGCGCTCTTTGGTGGTATAGCCTTTCTCGCCGTGTACCTCCTTGATGTCGAGGTCTTTCTTGTATGCTTCGAGGTCGAAGGGGGCCTGAGCCATCAGGGCGCGTTCCTCGTCGCTGATGACCAGCACGTCGTCGTAGAATCCGGGGATGGTGATATGTCCGTCGGCATCGTGCAGGCCGGCGATCATTTTGCAGAGGATGTTGATGGGGTTGGCCACGGCACCGCCATAGATGCCGCTGTGCAGGTCGTGGTTGGCGCCGGTCACCTCAACGTCCCAATAGCAAAGTCCGCGCAAGCCGCTGGTGATGCTGGGGACATCCTGGGCAATCATACTGGTGTCGCTGACCAGAATCACATCGGCTTTGAGCATCTCTTTGTGCTCTTCGCAGAAGCCATAGAGGCTGCCACTGCCGATTTCCTCTTCGCCCTCAAGCATAAACTTGACGTTGCAGGGCAGTTGGCCGGTGCGGACCATAAACTCGAAAGCCTTTGCCTGCATAAAGCTCTGGCCTTTGTCGTCGTCGGCACCACGGGCCCAAATCTTGTCGTCCTTGATGACGGGTTCGAAGGGCTGGGTGCGCCACAGGTCGAGTGGAGCCACGGGCATAACGTCGTAGTGGCCATAGACGAGGACGGTGGGCTTGGCGGGGTCGATGGTCTTTTCGCCATAAACGACGGGGTTGCCAGCCGAAGGCATCACCTCGGCGCGGTCGCAGCCGGCTTCGAGCAGCAGCTCTTTCCAGCGATTGGCACAGCGCACCATATCGTCTTTGTGTTCGCTTTCGGCCGAGATTGAAGGAATGCGGATCAAAGAAAACAGCTCTTCAAGGAAACGGTCCTTGTTGGCTTCGATGTATTGTTTTACGTTGTTCATATATTGTTGTTTTTGATTATTATCACTTATCACTGTCACTATCGTATCCTAGGTTTTTTGCGGTTTGGAAGCAGGTTTCGGCTTGGCTGTTTTGGCCCAGCTGCTGGTAGGCGAGGCCGCGGTTGTAGAAAGCTTCGGCATAGTTGGGGTCGCTTTCGATGGCTTTGCCGAAGAAGTCGACGGCGGCGTTATAATCCTCATAGAAAACCATTTCCATCCATCCGCGATTGAACCAGGCGTATTTGTATGTGGGGTCTATTTCAAGGATTTTGACGTAATACTCGTTGGCTTTGTCGCCATCTTGCGCATCCTGGTAAAGCATCGCCAAACCGTAAAGGACGTTGATGTTTTGGGGATTCAGCTGCAATGCCGTTGTCAAGTATTCGACACCCAGTTTGTTGCGATGCTGGGCATAGAGCATACCCAGTTCCTCGTAGGCGGGCTCGTAGTCGGGATAAAGCTCTATAAGGCGTCGGAAATAGTGGACGGCATTGGTGGTGTCGCCGGTTTCCTTATAGATGAAGCCTTTCATAAAGAGTGCCGTCTGGTTGTTTTTGTCCTGTTCGGTCACTTTCGACAGGCTTTCCATAGCGCGGTCGTAGTCTTTGCTGTAGAAAGAGATTTCGCCCATTTTGAGGCAGGCCTCGAAGTTGTCGGGATCCAGTTTCAACGCTTTTTGCAGGGCGGAATAGCTGTCGCCGACATTGCCCAGGCTGAAGTGGGCATCGCCAAGGGCTGTGAAATACTCGCTTTTGCTGTCGTCGATGGAGGTGGCCTTGGTCAGGTCGTTGATGGCATCGCGAAAGTATTGCGACTGCTGTTTTTCCTTGCCGAGGCCGATGAGGAGGATGGCCCGTTCGTAGTACAGGCCGGCGTTGTCACTGTCTTTTTTTATCTTGGCATCGAGGAGTTTAAGTGCATCCTCGCGGGGCAGATTGTCGATGTTGTTGTTGTGGCCGCAGGCTCCCAAAAGAGCCGCTGCGAAAACTAAAATAAAGAGATATGCTGTTTTTTTCATACGTAAAATAACTGCGATGAATGAAAAAAATTATCTGAAATGAAACTTTTTTTCGTAAAAAGCGTAAACAAAAGCGTGCTTACTTATTTCAAAGATGTATTTTTGGCGGGACAACTGAGACGGTGGTCCCGCTTTTTTTTGTTGTATTGCTAAATGGGGCGAAAAGCCCAACTTTCGATTATTCTTTAAGTTGTTGTTTTTTAGGCTTTATCATTCGCCTTGATGTTTCGGCAAGCAGGATTGGCAAGCCGATGGCAAGCAGTGCTGTCGTTATGAAGAATGCGACGAACGAAAGGTCGTTTTCGACAGTGAAGAGGGCCATTCCCCAGATGATGAACATCTGCAGCAGGTAGATCCAGTAGCAATCTTTGGAGATTAGGGTGAGCGCTTTGCTGGTGACGATTGTTTTTTCTAGTGCCATCGCCAGCAGATAGAAAAATGGTATTGAGGCTGTTCCGGTGACGATATACCACCAGTCGAGCTGCGTGTGTTCGAATCCGATGGGGCCGCTTTGGGCAAAGACCCAGTAGGTGTAGGCCAGGAAAGGGACCGACAGCAGGCCCACATCCACAGTTTGACGCTGCGGATTTCGTCGATCCATTCGGCGCATAGCACTCCTAGACAATAGAAGAAGGTGTAGCGGCTGAAGTCGTAGGCGGCAAGGGTTTGTCCGGCGTTGAGCATCGGCAGGAACATAGCCCCGACGCAGCACAGCACGCGGACCCACTGCGGCAGGCGGAAGAAGAGCGGCGAGATGAGGTAGTAGCCAAAGAGGATGTAGATGTACCACAGGAACGAGGTTTCGCTCCAACGCGGATAGAGCAGCAGCGTTTTCAATGAGCGGCCCACGTGGTTCCACGACAATTCCGCATCCTTGAACACGCAGGCGAGCAGCGCCACCGCAAGGCCAATCAGGAGGAACGGCAGGAAGAACTTGACGAATTTGCGCCCGATGTATTTGAGGTAGCCGGAGACGTTCTCGACGGGTTTGTAGGTGTAGCGTATCAGGAAAGCCGACAGGAATAGGAACATCTGCATATGGAACGAGTAGATCCAGTTGTGGAGCGTATGGTACCACTGGGGTTCGTATCCCACAGTGAAATGGCCCAATACGACCAGAATCATCGCCAATCCAATCATCATATCGACGCGAACCAGACGGTTGTTTTTATTTGTTTGTTTTGTAGTCATTTTTGGATCGCCTGCGGCGAGAAATTTTACAAATTAATTTCAAATTTTACAAGAGTTTTATTTTGTCAATATTTCCTGTTGTTTCATTACGTTCGTACCATTCAGAATAAAGACTTTCTGCTCCAAAATTGATTATCATACCATATTTTATGTGGGTAAGATTCATATAATTCCACAATTGGCGTCGATGAGGCGTATCAATGTGTGTGACTGCTTTTAATTCGGCAATAATGTTTTCATTGATGACCAAGTCCATTCTGTAAGTTTGGTCTAATTGAATGTTTTCCCAGAATATAGGAAGTGCTACTTGACGTTGTACTTTGAAGTCGTGCTGTTCTAAAACATATTTCAAAGCTGCTTCATAGGCCGATTCAAGAAGCCCAGGTCTATATTTACGATGCACGAGCATTGCATACCCTGTTATTTCGTGGAAAAAATAATATTTTTTGTTGTGTTCATCAATTAGGTTCATTATGTGTAATTTGTTCTTAATTTGAAAAATTTCCTCGCGAAGCGAGTTTTCAAACCGTGTCGATGAAGTTGCGTTCGGCTTTGGAGAACATCAGAAGGCCTATGAACATAGTTACGCAGAGGCAGCCGAAGCAATAGAGCAGACCTGTCCAGTCCATCTCGCCGATGCCTGTCAGCGAGTAGCGCCACGATTCGAAGACACCGCTCAGCGGGTTGAGGCGCACGATCCAGCCGTAACTCTTGGCCTCGGTCAGGCTCATCGGGTAGATGATAGGCGTGGCGTACATCAGCAGGCTGATGCCAAAGCCGACAAGCATATTCAGGTCGCGGTATTTGACAGTCATTGAACTGACAATCATACCCCACGACATAGCCGTCAGCGCTATCAGAATCAGGAAGACCGGAAAGAGCAGCAGCGTCCATTGCGGACAGAGTGGCGCGCCGGTGATGAGATAGTAGACATATACAACGATGAGCAGCAGCGCCTGGATGCCGAATGTTACCAGTGACGACGTCATTCCCGCCAGCGGAATGATGAGCCTCGGGAAATAGACTTTGCCGAATATGCCGGCATTGGCAGCCAGTACATTGCTGTTCTGACTGAAGCAGGCGTTGAAGTAGTTCCACATCAGGATGCCGCTGAGGTAGAACACCGCCTGCGGCACACCTCCAGTCGAGATGCCTGCCAGTCCGCCAAAAACGAACATATACATTATCGTTGTGAAAATGGGGCTGATGAAGAACCAGGCCAGGCCTAGCACCGTCTGTTTGTAGACCGTGACGATGTTGCGGCGCACATAGATGGAATAGAGATCGCGGTAGTCCCACATCTCCTTGAGGTTGAACTGCATTATTTTCTTTCGGGGTTCAAGTATCGCAGTCCATTGTTCTTGATTTGAAGTGTTATCTTGCAAGGTGATTATAGTATTAAAATGTTTATTTTTTGCGTTTTTCTATTTTTTGCATAAGGCGTTCCCAGCGCTGGCACATCCGCAGGCTGAAACTGAGCAGTTTGGATGTCGAGCGTCTCCGTTGAAGCTCTCTCAGCCTGTCGATAGTCGCCATATCGGGCTTCAGGTGCTGTGGAATGTAGGTGTCGAGAATCTCTTCCCGTTCCCGAATCTGACGTTCGGTCCATTTTGCGCTGATGCCTCCATTGTCGTAGTATACAATGGTTTGCGGTATGTGCTGGAAGCGCAGCCCCCGGCAGACGGCCTCGATACAATAGGCCCAGTCGCCGGCAATGAGAAAGTGTTCGTTGTAAGGATGTCCCTCGAAGACCTTGCGCCGATAGAACGAAGCCTGATGGTTGATAACATCGTGGATGAAGTAGTTGAGGCTGACAGTGTCGGGATAGTGCTTGTCGATTCTGCTTCCGTCGGGATAGAGCAGTATGGCGTCGCCATATAGGATATCGGCATCGGTGTGGTTCGAGAAAAGCCGTTCCAGTGTTGTCGTCTCGTAGAACCAGTCGCCGCTGTTCAGAATCTGCACGTAATCGCCGTTTGCGTGCGCAATGCCTTTATTTATAGCGTTGTATATGCCCTTGTCGGGCTCGTTGCAGCAGTAGGCTATCCTGTCGGCATAATGCTCGATCAGCTCGCGGCTGCCGTCGGTGCTGCCCCCGTCGATGACAATCCACTCAAAGTCGGTGAACGTCTGGGCAGCAACACTTTCGGCTGTGCGGCGCAAGCCGTCAATATTGTTAAGATTTATGGTGATGATAGAAAGCTTCATAGTTACTCTGCGTTTCTAACGTTTTTTTGTGCTATACGATTGGTTTTTATTATCTTTTCTGTCAATTTCTCGCCTACGATTTTTGCAGTTTTTGGGGTCCAGTGAGTATCGTCGCAATAATAGATGTCTTTCACGCCGCTCTGGTCAAGCTGACGTATAATGTTGGTCGGATTGAAGCAGAAGTGAAGTGTGTCGAAAGCATCTCTGTTTTCTATAGTGAAGTATAGATTTTCATTGTTCGTGTAGGGCGCATAGAGAGTTGATTTGTTGGTAGCTACAACATAAACCAGTTCGACGTTGCGGTTTTTTGCAAACTGGTGCAGCTGCTGCAGTTTTTCGGCGGCAGCGACAATGAATTCGTCCGGATAATGTATTGTATCTTCGTAGTAACTAAACAGTTCATCCTCGTTGCACTTCGATGTAAAGCACAACTTGTTGGTCTTTGCCGAAATTGTGCCATCGTCCCATCCCAGACGGTACTGGCAAAAAGATATGAATTCTTTTTCAAAGGATTTCTTAGATGTGCTCGAAGAGTGTTTTTTGCCTTTTTGCAATTGATCCCAAAAATGGCAGTTGGTCGTGTCGAGCCAAAAAAGACGTGGGCAGCAACTACGTTCGACAGACTCGACAATAATTATTCGTGGCATTTTCGACTGTGGCGCGCTGGCAAGGAAAGCCAGCGCAGCTTCTTCTGGTGCATAATCAAGGTTGTATAGAACATTGAGTACAGTTTCGTTGAAGTATTCTCCGACTGGCTGTAGGTATGGGTAAGGGCGTCGTGCCGAAAAGGAGTCGCCGAAGCAAAGTATTGTAGTGCTGTCGGGTATGTCTTTTATCTCTACATTCTTAACAAACAGTGAGTCAGGAACGATTTCAAGTTTATCGTGATAACCTTTCTCGAAAAAGATTTTTGACATTTTGCCAATGTCGCCCGAAATTTCCCGCGTTATGGTATGAAACAGGTAAATGAAGACCGGTATCAGTAGAGGGATTGAAAATGCAAAGACACGCCGGGTGAATCTTTCCATAGGTCAGAACTGGAAGTAGATGAACGTTTCGCTTTGTTCCGAGAAGAGGATAATGCACATACAGACAGCGTAGTAGATAATCCAGCGAATCCAGCGTGGCTTGATGGCGTCGACTACGAAACCGTGCTCCTTGCTGCGGTTCAGCCATTCGACGACAAGCATCAAGAGTACGAACAGGAGTGTGAGACCGGGAATCTGCGGGATGCTGAAAAGAGTGGGGGAGAATAGACCACGTATTATATCGAAAGATTGGCCGATGTTTTCGGCTCTGAATATGATCCAACCGATGACGGCGAGGAAGAACGTCAGCAGCATCTGCAGGAATTCTCTGACTGTCGGCAGCATTCGGCCTTCTGCCACGATATTGGTGTAGCGGCGGTTTTTGCCAAGTAGGATAAGAGGCAGGAACAATAGCGCGTGGTAGGCGCCCCAAGCCACAAAAGTCCAGTTGGCACCGTGCCAGAGTCCGCTGACGAGAAAGATGATGAACGTGTTGCGCACCACTTTGGCTTTGCTCACGCGGCTGCCACCAAGCGGAATATAGAGATAGTCGCGGAACCAGGTGGTAAGTGAGATATGCCAACGACGCCAAAACTCTGCTATATCGCGACTAAAGTACGGTACGTTAAAGTTGCGCTTCAAGCGTATGCCGAACAGTTTTGCAGTGCCGATAGCGATGTCGCTGTACCCCGAAAAGTCGCCGTAAATCTGGAACGTAAAGCAAATGGCCGCCATCAGCAGTGTGCTGCCGCTTTGCGAGGCCAGGTCGCCCCACACGCTGTCGACAAACACCGCACATCGGTCAGCGACAATCATTTTCTTGAAGAATCCCCATAGCATCTGGCGCAGACCGTCGACAGCCGTTGCGTAATCAAAAGTGCGGTTGCGCTCGAACTGCGGCAGCAGACTCGTGGCACGCTCGATGGGGCCAGCCACCAGCTGCGGAAAAAAACTGACGTAGGCAAAGAATGCCACAATGTCTCGTGTTGGTTCCAGCTTGCGGCGATAGACGTCAATGCTATAGCTCAATGCCTGGAATGTGTAGAACGAGATGCCCACCGGCAGGATGATGTTCAGAAGCAGACGGTCGGCATTGAGGGCAGGGAAGAGAGCGACGAACGATTCGACAAAGAAGTTGTAGTACTTGAATATGCCAAGAATCAGCAGGTTGATGACGATATTAGCCGCAGCAATCCTCCGCGCGCGACGCAGTTCAGCACTGGGCTTTGTAGTGTTTTCGTTAACGATATCTTTAGGTTTATCGTCTTCATTTTTCCACATCCATCGTCCCGAAAGATAGCTGCACAGCGACGTGAAAGCGATCAGAATCAAGAACCGCCAGTCCCACCACCCATAAAAGAAGTATGATGCGACGACAACAAAAGCGTTCTGCCATTTCAGCCTGCCTTTCAGCAACCAATAGATTGCAAAGACAATTGGCAGAAAAATAAGGAATTCTATAGAGTTGAAAAGCATTGCAGATTAACTGTCTTTTTGATTGTGTGCAGTACGGTGTTTGGAATTTCTACCCTTTTAGCGTATAAGTCGATATTTGATATTGTTTCTTTTATCTCATCAATGATTTGACTGCAATTGCGAATGTCGTTTTTCTCACCTATAGCTAACAAATCATTAATGGTAATGTCGTAAGCTTTCCCTTGAATTGTCAATTCGTGTCGATTATACAGTTTGGAACTGTTAGAATCCAGGCAGTATGTAATGTCGTATGCTGGCGCAAGGCTCCACTTGCCGTAATCATCCATCAGGAAAGAAATATTCTTGTTGTGATCATCTACATTGCCGCCAAAAACATTGAAAACCATTATTCTGTATAGCTGTTCGAAGTCAGAATAAGAACAGTTGAGTTCTCTCATTGCCGAAAAAGCATCCTCGTACGAGTCTGAAAAGGGCTTAATGGCTGCAAGTGTTTGTGTGTGAATTTTTTTATTACCTTTGCGGTCAAAACGCTCAGTGAGAAAGTGGCTGATGTCGCCATATTGCTTCAATGACGAAGGCATCATTTTGATGCCGGCATCCGAAGCCATCAAGTAATAGATATACTCCATTTTGGCGTAAGGAAAGCCTTGGTTGTCATCGTATTTTAGGATATAATGATAGAATCCTTCGGGAATCAAACCTTGTCCCGACATAGTCTGTCCGGTAATTTTGTTGATGGCAACAATAGCTTTAGGACGTTTTCCTCCGGCAGAAGTGCCTACGCGAATCAAGTCTTGCCAAAGAATGGAATTATCGTAGTTGAGTATTGTCGTTTCTCGTTCGTCAAGAATCTGTTTTGCAAACTCGTATAGTTGTTGAATGTCAATGTTTGTTGAAGTACTCTTACCTAAATCAATGGCCGGTTCGTATTCGAGTGCACCTATTCCCCTCTTGCCGATAAAAGCAAGATGGTCGAGAGGAGTAACAGTTTTTTTTGATATATTGTTTTCTGTAAGCCAGCGGTTGAAAAGCGATGATCCCCATTTGTCAGGCAGAGAATCGGCAAAGACTGCAGGCAAACCTTGGTATAATTGGTCTTCAATACCATCCCAAATCATTCCATTTCGGCTTCTGACAGAGTTAATAGGCATTGTCAGTGGAGCAATATCAAGACCTAAATCAAGGAACTTTTGATCGTATTCAAAAGCGGCCCTTTTGCGTTTCTCGTTCCACGAAAGGTATCCAACGATACGGTTGAAAAGAATAACCTTAATTATTGTATTAGTTGTTTCCACTGTTTTTTTTCAATGATTTATAGTACGCTTCGCGAGGGCTTTCTGTTAGCTCCGGCAGTGCTTGGTCCATTAATTCAACCAGATTGATAGCTCTTAGCAACCTGATGTACGAAGCCAGCGAAATACCTGTTTGCGAACCGTTTTCAAACCCACTAATAGTGAACACACTTAGTCCCGATTGCTCGGCTACCTGTTTTTGCGTCATTTTCATCCGCTTGCGGTATTGAGCAAACCTTTTTCCCAGTTCCTGAATGATATCGTGGCCCGATAAACTTTTGTCGATACTGCTCATTGATTAAAATATAGAAATATCAATTATAACGGTTGAAATGTAAAATTTATTGTTGATATATCAATAAATTTATTGCGCGTATTGTCAATTAAAGAATTTTTTTTAGCTAATAAAAATGTTTAGAACGTCAAGTATTGTCCTTTGTCTTAGCTTTTTTATTAAGGTATACTGCAGATAATAGAAGAAGAGAGCAAATAAATAAGTTAGAATGTATTTTAATAACCAGTTTTCAAACAGATGATTGGCAATGGTTACGAAAACTATATGCCAAAGATAAATTCAAATGGTATTCTTTTCTATAAAAAGAAACAATTTGTAAATCCTTTACACTTTTCTATAAACCTAATGATTTTTTCTATTCGCGTAATTTGTTTTGATGCCCTGTTCATTATGAAAGCGTAAGTTTTATGGCTGTTGATATATTTTTTAAACTCCTCTTGACGTTTTAATTCTTCCATATCGGGAAGTATGTATTCAGGAAAATATTCATTTAATACTTTTTGCCTTTCGGCAAGATGTGCCTCGTCAAGATGGGTGCTAATGCCGTCCTGTGCAAAGTTGGCCACACAGAATGTTAAATGTTTGAAACGATACCCCTCTTGAAGCAGTTGGATGTATAGTGCCCAATCCGCACAGATGCGAAAATCCTCATTATACTTGTGATTGTCAAAGATGCCTTTTCTGTAGAATGTGGCTTGATGGCAAAGTGTGTCTTTGTAGAAAAAGTATAGACTCAAGTTTTCAGGTTTCTTATCAAGTTCCAATCCTCGGCTGTCGGGCCAATGGTACATAACATCGCCATATAGTAAATCGGCATCGCTTAGATCAGAAAAGACTTTTTGAAGAACATCGCTGTCATAAAGCCAGTCACCGCTGTTTAGGAACAGAAACCAATCGCCTTTTGCGTGCCCAATACCCTTGTTCATAGCATTATATATCCCTTTGTCAGGTTCGCTGCACCAGTAGACAAAGCAGTTCTGGTATTGTTCAATCAATTCACGACTGCCGTCTGAACTGCCACCGTCGATGACAATCCATTCGTAGTCGGTGAACGACTGGCCAACAACGCTGTCGATAGTGCGCTGCAAGCCGTCGCGGTTGTTATAGTTTATGGTGATAATGGATAAAGTCACAGATAGTATGTGTTGAATTTAAAAGAATAAAACTGAAATGGTAAATCTATATTTTTTAGTAATTATGTCACCACGGTGGATTTTTCCACTTGACGGGGACCCATAACGACTAGAGTAAATATTCGTAGTTCATTCAAATATTGTATAATGGTTTTGTATTCAGTTTTTTATACATTTTATTACATTTTACGCAATAGACTGCGTATTTTTACGCAGTCTATTGCGTAAAATATTATTTTGCGTGTTTTTCAGACTTTTGTGGGAATGCTCCCGCTGTCGATGATAATCCACTTCATCCTTTCAGAATGGATTCATAAAGCTCCACGTGCATATTAGCAATTATATCTGGAGAGAAGTTTTTGCCCACGTATTCTCGAATGGCGCTTCTGTCATAATGGTTGTGTAGAGCTTTGTTTAGTCCGTCTTTTAATGCCTGAAGCGAACAATCCTTACAAACAATACCTTGCTCCGGACAAACGTAATCTTTCATAGCTCCGGATGGGAAAACCACAACGGGAGTGCCACAGGACATAGCTTCCATTGGCGTTTGCCCAAACGATTCTTGTGTTGACGGAACGACCAATAAGTCGGCTGCTGAATATATTATGCTCAATGTATTAACATCGTGCACTTTCCCGAAATATCGAGTGTCTATGATGTCCTTTTCAGGCATATCTTTGGGATAGTTGCCTACAATGCAAAGTAGTATATTGTCTTTGTCAATTATCGCTATGGCTTCTTTAAGTAAATCCAATCCCTTGCTTTTAGTTTGAACATATTCTGCGACAAATAATAAAATTTTTTTTTCAGACGATAAACATAGTTTGTTCCTACATTCATTCCTGTCGAGAATTTTGAATTGAGAAATATCTACGCCGTTCGGTATTATATAATTTAATCTGTTTTTTAAGTAATCAACGTTGTGACAGAATTCGAACATTTCTTTTGAAAGAGAAACAATACTAAGGTTTGATGATTGGTTTATTGATTCTCTTTTTATTTTTATAAATTCAGTCTCGATTTCTTTAAAATAAGGTAGCAGGCGCTCTTGATCGTTCTTGTAGTGAAATCCGCCATATCCAATACCAATGTCGTGGAGGGTCCATACAATAGGTTTCTTTACCTTCTTAAAAAAAGTAGGATAGTTAATGAAGTCATCGCAAAAATGAAGGTGTATAACGTCTGCCCATTTCACCAATGGGTGTTTTTCCACGCGATACAGAGAAACAGGGTATGTGTATTGGCATTCGTGCCCTTTGCGAGCCTTGTCGTGCATCCGCCAATAGCGGCCATTGCCAATTCCTAATCTATATAAAGTGCTTTTGAATATTTTAGATTTTTGAAAAGCAAAAACAGGCTTGTAGCATATTACATTATTGTCTTCATAGCATCCATCCAATGTAAGCATACGGCTGTCAACGCCCTTGTCAATCAATGAGCGATGCAACCTGAATGCTGCCAATGCAGCACCACCAGTCTGATGTGTGGATATATGGAGAACTTTCATCCCTTTGGTTGGTTTTTTCGCGAGAGTACTCTTTGCAATAATAGCATTAAATATAAATCAGCGGAAAATATGAAAATATATTTTGTGTTGACACCACCTGACGAGGTGCAATACCTACTTTGATGAGCTTTAGCTGTTCACTTGGTTTTGTTTAATTGTTTCGTATTTAGGTTTTTATGCGTATTATTGTATTTTCCCGGAGCAGCAACTGTTGATGGTAATCAGTTTGTGGACGGTAAAATCAGGTCACATCCCTTGTCAGGCCGCCGTACGATTGGGCTGCTTTTTGTAGGGCCTCTTCGGTGGTGAACTGCTGGTAGTAGCTGCAGCGGGTGACGACTGTTTGGCTCGAGCAGCTTTCTTTGCGCACGTGCACCAGCGCCCAGCCCTTCGTTTCGTCGCCAAACTCGTCGCCTATCAGGGCCAGGCCGTCAGCCGTTTCAGCCATTTCGCGCACTGACATCTCGCGCCGCGTTATGCGCACTTTCGGGCGGTCGTATTCTACCACTTGCTGCAACGTGTAGAGAATCAGCTTGTCGGTCGGGCGCAGTTGGTTGCGTGTCAGGTCGGTGACTAGTGCTGCGGTGCCGTCCACCTCGCCAAGCCGCTGCCCAATCACGGGCAGGACGCCTTCGCTTACGGGCATTCCGGGCAGCAGCAGCGTGGCGTCGGAAAGTTGGCCGTTTTGTGGCAGAAAAACCACATCGGTGCGCCGCATCAGGCTCATAAAACGTGCGTAGCCAGTCGGCTTGGCCGGAAATAGCGGCTCGCCGCTCCATTTCAGCACAGTCCACAGCCGGCTGCTGTGCGACAATTGCTGGCGAGCCACAAACTGCTTGCGTGTGCGCCGCTTGGGCTGGCAGCTCGAAGCCGTGCGCGCTACTGTTTTGCCGTTGCGGTTGTAAATCGTGATACCGCTTTTCGTCAGGCGGCCGGTGAAATTAAGTCCGTTATTGTTAATGGTTGCCATATTTATAAAGTTTAAGGTTTAAAATGTATATAACAGATTCGTATAGAATCCTATTCAGTTCCGTTGAGGTTTCTCGTTGGCATATTCACAGCACACACCATTCAGCTTCGACATAGCCCCTATACAGGTCCGTCATATCAACGTTACATCAACGTTACATCAACGTTCGTTCAACGTTCCTTTAACGTTATACAAACGTTGAAGTATCGTTTAATTATTGTCTAACAATCGTCGAAAAGGGCTTGTTGGGGATGTTATTACCAGTGCAACACCGAAGAAAAAAAAACTGGGCGGTCGGATGATACAGATTGTCAGTTTTTGTACTTTAAATAAAATAAGTGTTAAGAATTAGGTTTGGGGCTTTTATGGTATCTGCATTATTGCACTGTATGCGAAATGTGTAGAAATTCTATACGCTTGTTAATGAGTTGTATAATGATATATATTTATCGGCTGTTAATTGAGGGTTGAATCGGTTTAGTACATCATAACGTAATGCGTCAGAATTATAAGCATTCGAAAAAGCTTTGACAATACTTTCGGCAAAACAGTCAGGAGTGAAGTCCTTACTGATAATTCCATTAGTGCCATTGATTAAATCTTCGGAACCGCTAACAGGGGTAATGATAACGGGTGTTCCACAACAAAGTGATTCCATTGGTGTTTGAGCGAAAGCTTCTTGGAAAGATGGAAACAGTAAATAGTCGGCAGCCGAGTATAATATAGAAAGCCACACGGTGTCGCGGACAGAATTAAAATGAATTGTTTTGATTCTGCATTTTGGTATTTCCCCGTCGCCTACACATATAAGTATGATGTTGTTTTGGTTTAATTGCTCAAGGGCTAAAATGGCATTATCGAGTCCTTTTTCTGAATCGTTAAGATAGGCATTTACAAAAAGACATATTTTCGAGTCGTTGGGTATTTTAAGAATGTCTCGAACAATGCTTTTATCATATAATGTAAATTGGGTGCCGTCTATACTATTGTGAATGAGTGTAATCGGTCTGTCTTTATATAAATTGTGACCTTTTATCAATTGTTCCATTTGGTTTGATATGGCCACGATGTTTAGATTGTTACATTGTTTTATCGCTTTTTCCTTTATCCGGCAGAAATTGTCTTCGACATCTTTATAGTATTTGTAATAAGCTTCACGTTTTCTGACGTGATGGAATCCTCCATATAATGGATTTAGGTCGTGGAATGTCCATACGATCGGTTTACCAACGTTGGGAAAGAATGTTTCATAATCAACGAAGTTTTCAATCCAGTGCAGGTGTATTATGTCAGCCTCTTGTACCAAGGGATGTTTGTGCAGTTCGTAGGAACTTATTGGATAGGTGTAGAAAGCGGGATATTGTTGCTGTAGTTTCGAAATTGATTCTTTGTATTTTTCAAAACGTTCCAACCCTATGCCAAGTTTTCTAAGGCAAACCTTGATGAATCTAGCAATTGGGTTTTTGGGTGGATTGTATTTGTTTATAGTTGATTCGGTTGCAACAAAAACGGTTTCAATATCGGATTTTTTATCAGCAACCAGCATTTTGCTGTCAATGCCATTGTCCAATAATGCCTTGTGAAGTCTTAATGCAGCAAGCCCTGCACCGCCTGAATCGTATGTTGAGATATGGAGAATCTTCATTGATTGTTTGTCTGTCGCTTTTTAAATAATACTTTTATTCTTTTTTCGATAGACCAGATTATCTTATTTAAAAATGATGTATCGTGATTCTGGCATTCTTTATATCTTTTCTCTATCAATTTATAGTGTTTTATATATTGGGGCAGTCGGATATCGTATTTTTTTTTCAGTGGATAATGTTGGACTCTTGAATCAATGCTGTCAAATCCACAATGAATACCTGTACCGTCAAGGCCAATGTTGTAAGTTAGGGTTTTTACAGGTAGTAAAACAAGTCCGTTTTTTTTATTTCGGGTGTAATCCCACGTTATATCCCAAGCTGGTACTTTTTGTAAGTGCTGCTCTTTAAGCAGGGGAAGCATATTGTCACCACCGCGGCAGAATTTTTGTATTGCCACAGGGTCATTTATGAAAGAATCATAATCTTTCATTTCCCAGTCTACATCAGCCCACCTGTCTTCCCAAATACCCCAACCCCAGGAACAGCAACGTGGGACCAACATCACATCCTTGTTGTACCAAAAAGGCTTCCTTATCTTGAAAGAAAAGCCTCCAATCATTTGGATTCTTTTGTCGTTTTCATAAAGGCATAGGGCTTCATTGACATACCGTAAAAAGAAAGGATGAGTAATGATGTCATCTTCGATAACAATACAACGTTTATATATTTTAAGAATCTCACTTACACCATTGATGACCGACGTGTCTAGGCCAATGTTGCTGGGACTCTCTTTTATTGTGACAGAGTTGAATCCAGTGATGGTGTGAATATATTCTCTTACTTTTACGACGTTGGTTTTTGTTTCTTCAGTTGCATCTGTTTTAGGTCCGTCGGCAAAAATGAACAGGTCGCTTTCTGAGGCCAGTTCGTTTTTTTGCAGTGCCTCGACGGTCTGTTGGGTGTGCCAGGGTCGGTTATAGACGAAAAGTATGATTGGGGCTAAGGACATATCTTGTTCGTGAGGATTTATTCTTCGATTTTCCAGTCGTCAATTATGCGTTTTTCGGTCGAGAAGTTTATGCCGATTTTGAAGAGTTTACGCTTGTCTGAAGCAAAAGGCTTTGCGTAGCCTTTGTCTTCAATCTGCTTCAATGCAGTGTCGGCATCTTTGTCTATTTTCAATTCGAATATGTAGATGTAGTCGCTGGTCTGCACCAGTATGTCCATACGGCCGTCTACCGTGTGACGTTCAACTTCTACATAGAGTCCCATTAGAGTGAAGAACACATACATCGCGTTCTGGAAATAGAGTTCTTTGTTACCCATCAGGGCATAGTCGCCGTTGGCAAAGAACGTTTCAAGACGTTGCATAAAAGCATTGGCTTGACCGGACCTGATTTCTTTGACAAATTTGTCTATGGAAAAACTGCTTTTGTCATTGGTTTTTGGGGTGTAGAACGGTACGAGATATTTGATAAAACCTTCACGAACTTCACGATTGGGAAATCCGAGCGAATATGTTTTGAACTCGCTGTCATAGCCTTTGATTGTGAGGTAACCGCTTTGGTATAGCAGTGGCAGCGGGTTCTCGTCCATTATGTCGATTGAGTTTAGCGTGTCGGCCGAGAGGTTCTCTTCGGTCATATAGTCCAGACGGTAGTTTGTCTTTTTAAGCTGATGGACAAGAAAAGAAGGGGTGCCAGTTTCGAACCAGTAATCTCGGAATTGACAGCTTGATAAAGTATTTAGCAGACTGTAAGGATTGTAGATGCCTTCGGTGTCGTAATCGAAATGATATCCGTCAAAGTCATTTTGTAGTTTTTCGAAACAGTCTTTTTTCGTTAATCCATTTTTTTCAGCAAGAAGAGCTACGCTTTCATCAAAATAGTAATGAAGCTCTTGTTCAGTAATGCCGCATAGTTTGATATAGCGACGGTCGAAGGACAAGTCAAATAGGTTATTCAGATCGCTGAATATGCTGACTTTACCGAATTTTGTCACTCCTGTGAGGAAGGCGAAACGGATTTTGCCATCCTGTGTCTTTAGTACAGAATAAAAAGCTTTGAGTTTACTCCTGTATTTGTTTTGAAGTTCTGGATTGTCAATGGTTTGAAGTAATGGCTTGTCGTATTCGTCGACTAGTATGACAACTTGTTTGCCGGTTTGTTCGTATGCTTTGTCGATAACGTGCAGGAAACGCTCTTCTGTTGCACGTTGTTTGAATTCGTCACCATACAGTTTCTCCCAGCTTTCGAGGTGACGATTCAGTTCTGCATCAAGTGATGTCTCGTCTTTGTACTCACGGCTGTTCAAATCCAGGTGCAGAATCGGATATGAGTTCCATTTTGTTTCTAAATCTGCTATAGCCAGACCGTCAAATAATTCTTTCCTACCTTGGAAATATGCCTTTAATGTTGAAATCAGCAGGCTTTTGCCAAAGCGTCGCGGACGAGAAAGAAAATAGTAATTGCCTTCAGAGGCAAGTTTGTATATCAAGTCTGTCTTGTCGACATAAACATAATTGCCAGTTCGGATCTTGGTAAAATCCTGTATTCCTATGGGGTATTTATATGCGGACTGTTCCATAATGTGTGGTTTTATGTCGTTGTAATCTGAATTGATACAATAAGGTTGTGGAGATTCTTTTTTAGATACGCTACCAAATGTGAATTATTATGTTTTAGAAAAATAATTTTTCAGAAACATAATAATTGTATGGCTGAAGTTGCGGGTGTGTCGAAAGTGCTTTTGGGAAAAATGTAGTTGTTATTGGTATATTATGAGAAAACTTTTTATAACTTAAGGTTTATTGTTAAAAAATTTCGCAAAAATACTCTTTATAAATCTGTATGGTTTTAATAATAAGTATCCTATTTTATAATCAGGAGTTTTTTTTACATCTTGTATTGCTTTAATACTTTTATAATTTACAATCTCATCAATAAAGGGGAATGCGTATTTTTCTATATTGATGCCACGTCGTCTACAGGCATCAGTTATTGCTATGAAGTTCCACGTGAGTGCATACTGTGCATTATCGCCCAGATATGTGTGTGTCGTATTACCCATACGATAATAATACAGCGGCTTTGGTATATGGATTAATCTACCAACATCTTCTAATTTATAGTATAAATCCATATCTACAGCAATTTGAAAATTTTTATTTATACCATTCGTTCTATTGTAAAGCTCCCTTTTGAATGTTGCGAAATGTGACACACTTCCCTTTTGATATTCCAAAAACGACAATCCATCAGGTATTTGACATTGCTGGACGGAAGTATATAAAACGTTTAGTTTTTTGTCGCAAGCATAGTAATATGAGTATATCAAACTAGCATCTGGATTATTGATGTGAGCATCAACCATTATTTCTAATGCGTCAGGTGTTAAAGCGTCATCAGCATCAACAAATCCACATATTTCACCGTTTGACAATTCAACCAAACGACGTTTCGTATAACCACACCCATAATTCTTATCATTTAAGGAAGTGTGAATTCTATGATCGTTTTTATATTTCTTATAAACATCAATAGAATTGTCTGTTGATGCATCGTCAACGATAATAATTTCCCAGTTAGAATAAGTCTGGTTTTTTATGCTTTCAATAGCAGCGTCAATATAACAGCCATCGTTATAGTTGGCTATTAACACGGAGAAAAGAAGGAAGTTATTTGTGCTCATATTTTAATCCAATTATTTGGAACTATATGACAATCATTATTGTCCCTATCCTTAAACCAGACTTTAGGTGCAATAACTATTTTTGACGGATTGCTGTTAAGCCAGGCTCCCCACCAGCTAAAGGTACTGTTTGCTATAATATTGTGTTTGCATATGCTCATTAGATACATATCTTGCCAACTGTCTTCATTAGTGTTCCAATTTATAAATGAATAATCAGTATTGTTGAATTGTTCTTTACACCAAATAATATCTGTA
>R22__coassemble_686_pt1 | contig 20191 bp, 13 predicted proteins | sample R22__metabat2_high_PE_041 | metagenome-assembled genome bin R22 | reverse complement strand
CCCCAGTTGTTCGTGGAGTTCTTGTTGCCCTGAACTCTCACTTTTCTTCTCTTTACTTTTTTGTTTGCATTAATACCCATAATACACTATGATTTTATTGTTCAACTTCTTGATTGATAGAAAGAAAATGTATTTTTTCTTTCTGAAAATGTTTTGCAAAGATACATCAAATATTTTGTTCCTGCAAATTATTTTCTCTTTTTAACGTATTTTTATCCTCGTGGATGTTTTTTCCCTTTCTGTTTTGGCGCGTTTCTTTTGCCCTTTGCGGTGCTTTCCGGTTATCCTTCCAGGTGTTCTTTGCGCAGCAGGTCGTTGACGGTTTTCACCGGGTTGAATGTGGCCAGAGGCACTTCGACAAAGAGGGTGATCCATTCGGCCATAGCGCCATTCCAGAGGCCTGGCAGCTCTTGCGATTTCATCGTCAATGCCCCTTTGGTCTTCTTGCTGATGAATCCCGTGGCGGGGTCTACATATTTGCGCAGGTTGAAGCGGCGTCCGCGGTAGTCCTTGGTTCCGCACACCAGGTCGACGGGGTTGAAGTGTGTCGACGAGGCGAGTATCTTTTCCTGGTCGGGGTCCTTGCGGTTGATTTGGGCGGTTTCGACCACCTGTAAGCTTTTGATTCCTTGTGTGTTTTGGGTGTAGAACGGTCCTCCTCCGGGTTCGCCCTGATTCTTCACCATTCCGCACACTCTGATGGGGCGGTTCAGTTTCTGGCGCAGGATGGTTGTTTTTGCGCGGTCGCTTTTCTTGGCAAAGTCGGCGGGCAGCTCGATGTGTAGTTTGTTTTTGGCAAAGGCCGTTATTTTCTGAAGCGTTTTTTTGTCGGGGTTTTGACCGAGAATGTTCAGATATTCAAATATTTGTGCCTGCAGTTCGAGCAGCAGGCCGGCGAGTACCTGCTTGTAGATGATCGTGGTGTGCTTCATCCAGTCGGGCACGACGTTGTCTATATTCTTAATGAATATAAGGTCGGCGTTGCATTCGTTCAGGTTTTCGATGAGGGCTCCGTGTCCGCCGGGGCGGAACACTATGCGGCCGGCCTCGTCGCGAACGGGCTCGTTGTATTCGTCTACGGCAATGATGTCGGTGTAATGCTTTTGCTCTGAGAATGTTATGTCGAGTTTTATGCCGAGGTTCGATTCGTAGTATGTTTTCACTTCGGCTATCTTCTTTTTGAAGAGGGGCCTGTGTTCGGGCGAGACGGTGAAGTGGATATGTACGGTGCCGTCGTCGCATCGGGCGTAGTTTGCCCCTTCGACGATGTGCTCTTCGAGCGGCGTGCGGCTGATGCCTCCATAGCGGTGGAATTTCAGCAGGGCTTTAGGCAAAGAGCCGTATCCAAGGTATTGTTCCTTAAGGAGATAGTTGATGACTGTGGTGAAGTCGCCGCGGTCCATATAGTCGCCGAAATCGAGCGAGGAACGTTCCATACAGGCCTTGAGGTCTTCGAAGAAGGCGAAGGTGCGGATGTGCTGCAGGAATTCTTTTACCGATGGGAATTCTTTCTCAAAGTTGTGAGCCACACCGAAATAGGTCGATGTGAATGCGTAGAGGTCTTTGAACATACGCGATGCGGCCCCCGATGCGGGGACGAATTTCAGCAGCCGTTTGCCCTTCGAGCGGCTCTTGTATGCAGCTGCATAGCGCCGTATGTCGTTGTCGGACATTCGGATGATGCCTTTGTTGTCGACGGTGGCGGCGTCGATGAGCTGGGTTTTTGGAAACCCTTTTCGGAAATTCTCTATCTGCTGTTCTACATTTTCGGGCGTAAGACCCATACTTGCAAACTGTTGCAAGTCTTCATCGGTGAATTTGCTGTTCATTTCCGGCTGGGGTTACTGGTTTTTGTATTCGCGGTAGATTTCGGATTCCAGGTTGACGGTAGAAAAGACGGTGTCGCCTTCTTTCAGACGGATGGTGTTGTTGCCTTTGCGATAGCAGTAGAACAGCTCGGGCTTGTAGATGCTGTCGTAGCCGGTCTCGTAGGTGGCGGCGACGTTGAAGATGGCCGGAGCGGTGAATACGGCGTCAAAATTGCCTGCGGCATCGGTGAGACCTTCTGCATTTATGTAGCTGTTGTCGATGTCAATTTTGACAAAAACGCCTTTCATCGGGGCGTGCGTCACTTCGTCGACGACGGTAATTCTGACATAACAGTTCGTGTCTTTGTCGCAAGCGAAAATCGAAAAAATTGATAATCCGCCTATTAAAGCAAGGCATACGAGGGATAGGATTTTTTTCTTCATAAAATTTGTTTTATTTTTGCTCTATTACGATTTTTTTGACTATTTTTGCACTGCAAAATTAATAATTTTATATGGTATGAAAGTAAAAAAATTGACTTTTTTGTTGCTTTTTTTTGCAACCCTCACTTCGTGCAGTGCTCAAAATGTTAATAATCAATCATCTGATATGCAAAAAAAATATTATGTTTTGATAGAAACTTCGTATGGAAATATGACGGCGGAGTTGTTCAACGAGACCCCAAAACACCGTGATAATTTCATAAAGTTGGTAAATGAAGGGTTTTATAACGATTTGCTGTTCCATCGTGTCATCAATAATTTTATGATCCAGGGTGGCGACCCGAACTCGCGTAATGCCAAGCCTGGACAGATGCTCGGCAATGGCAATCTGGGCTATACTGTCCCTGCCGAATTTGTGCAGGGCCTGATACACCGCAAGGGTGCTCTGGCTGCAGCACGTCAGGGCGATATGGTGAATCCTACCAAGGCCTCATCGCCTTGCCAGTTCTATATTGTGCAGGGCAACGTATGGCCCGTCGAACAGTTGCAGGTGATGGCTCAAAGGATGGGCAAGACGTTTGACAAACAGCAGTTGGAGACTTATTCTACTGTCGGTGGCACGCCCCATCTGGACTATGACTATACTGTCTTTGGACAAGTGATTGATGGCTTGGATGTTATCGACAAAATTGCTGCTGTGAAATGCGGCCCCGGAGATCGTCCTGTAGAGGATGTAAAAATGAAAATTAAAGTTATCGAACGCTAAACGAAAATGGCGTTTGTTTTGATAGTATAATTATGAAAATTAGTAATATAGAAGATTTTGTTCGCGAGATTCAGATGGCCTCGCTCGAACATCAGGCTGACAAGGCTGCTTTTGTTGAGCAGTTCCGTGTGAAATATTTGGGCAAAAAGGGTGTAATCAGTGAATTGTTTGAGCAGTTCAAGAGTGTCCCCAACGAGGAGAAAAAAGAGTTCGGACAGGCCCTAAATCGCTTGAAAACAGTTGCTCAGAATAAGATTGAGGAGTTTAAGAACAGTGTTGAGCAGATGGAACAGCAGTCGCAAACCGACGACTTGACTCTTCCTACTGACTATTCCGCCATCGGCAGCCGCCACGTGCTTTCGGTGGTGATGAACGAAATTATCGACATCTTTTCCCGTATCGGCTTTACGGTCGCGGAATCTGTTGAGATTGAGGATGATTGGCATCTGTTCTCGGCTCTTAATTTCCCCCACGACCACCCGGCCCGCGATATGCAGGACACCTTCTTTGTCGAGAAGGAGGAGGGAAAACAGGAGGTGGCTCTGCGTACGCATACGTCGTCGGTGCAGGTGCGTGTTATGGAAAACAACAAACCTCCTATCCGCATCATCGCTCCCGGCCGCGTGTTCCGCAACGAGGCCATATCGGCACGTGCTCACTGCATCTTCCATCAGGTCGAGGCTCTGTATGTCGACAAGAAGGTCACTTTCGCCGACCTGAAACAGACGCTGCTTTATTTTGCCAAGGAGATGTTCGGCGAAAAGACTCAGATACGTCTGCGTCCTTCTTATTTCCCGTTCACGGAGCCTTCTGCCGAAATGGATATCTCCTGCAACATCTGCGGAGGAAAGGGCTGCAACATTTGCAAGGGTACCGGTTGGCTCGAAATCCTGGGTTGCGGAATGGTCGACCCGAATGTTTTGGAGGCCTGCGGTATTGATTCCAAGGAATATAGCGGCTTCGCCCTCGGTATGGGCGTGGAGCGTATGGCTATGCTGAAATACCAGATTAAGGATTTGAGACTCTATTTTGAGAACGACCTTCGTTTCCTGAGACAATTCGACACGATTGTATAATTGCGTTTAACTATCTTGGAATATGGCGTTTATCGATATCGATAATATGGAATTCTATTCCTATCACGGCTGTTTCGAGGAGGAGGCCGAGATAGGGACGAATTTCCGTGTCTGCTTGAGAATGGATGTTGATACGTCGAGGGCTCAAGTGTCTGATAGCATAGATGATACGGTCAATTATCTCTCTGTTTACCAAACGGTGAAAAGGGAAATGAGTCGGGCGTCCCATCTGTTGGAGAATGTTGCCGAGCGTATTGCCTCCAGTGTGCTGGATGAGTTTCGTGCTGTGAACTGCGTGAAGGTGAAGGTTTCCAAACTTAATCCGCCACTGGGAGGCAAAATAGAGGCTGTAAGTCTCACGATCGAAAAGTCGCGCTAAATTAGGCCGTTGTCGTAAAAGCTGAAATAGTCGGGCTGGTTGTTGTCTCCGATGCCAACAATAATGTGGTCCCTTAGTTGGATGTTGAGTATTTTTCCGGCATCTAATATTCTGCAAGTAAGATTCTTGTCTTCTTTGCTTGGGCTTAGGTGACCTGTCGGGTGATTGTGCGCTACGGCTATCGAAACGGCATTTTTTTCAAGTGCTGTGGCGAAAATGCGGCGTACATCGACGGGTGTGTCGGTGATGCCTCCTATCGAAATGCGCTGTTTGAAGAGTACTTTGTTCCTTGCATTCAGGTATATAGCCCAAAATTCTTCTACGGGAAGGTCTATTAGTGACGGGCTTATGTAGTTGAAAAGTGTAAGGCTGTCTTTTATGTAGTATTCCCGTCGGCCGATGTTTTCGGTTAACATCCTGTATCCAAGCTCTAAAGCGGCAATTATCGTTACAGCTTTGGCTTCGCCCATACCTTTGAAATCGTGAGTTAACTCCTTGATTCCTTGACGTGATAGGAGCGACAGGTTGTTGTCGTTGCTGTTCAGTATCTCTTTGGCCAAATCCACTGCGCTTTGTCCCACCGAACCGCTGCCGATAAGTATGGCAATGAGTTCCGCGTTGCTGAGCTCTTTTTTCCCTTTGGCAATCAGCTTCTCTCTGGGACGGTCTTCCATAGCCCAGTCCTTGAGCGTAAGATTGTTCTTTTTGTCATTGGAATCAGATACTTGAGTCGATTTTTCGTTTGTTGTTTCGGCCTTTGTCATAATGTCAAATTTTCTGCAAAAATACGAATTATTCTCTGATTTTTGACTTAAAATTTGTTTTGTTGAATCTGTGGGCCTGGTTTTAATGTGTAAGTTGCTGATTCCTTGATGTGAAATTGGATATTTGCTTGCGATTGCCAGAAGGTTTTTTATACGCACGGATTTGCCTTTTTGTAAATGGTCCAAGTGGCGCGCTGTCTGAAAAAATCTTTTGTTACACATAGGTTGATTTTTAGTATTTTAATAATGGTAATATTAAATAATAGACTTTTTTTTGCAAAATATGTTGTAAAGTCAATATTTTTTTTTATTTTTGCATATTCAAAATGTAGAAAAACTAAAAAAAACTTTAACACGTAAGATATGCAGAATAAAGGACTTATCAGATTTTTGGCGATTGCTTTTGTGCTTGTTTGTTTATTCCAATTGTCGTTTTCTTTCGCGACAAAGAGTGTTGAGAACAAGGCTAAGGCTAGCGCTGTGAAGTATGTAGAGAGTGAACAGGGTAAGAGTGACATCAACAGTTGCCTTAAAAGCCAAGGCAACAGTGATATGAGTGCTGCTGAGCTGAAAAACTTGACGGCGATAGTCACCGACTCACTGCGTACTGCAAAAGAAACTTACTACCTTGATTCTATGGCTAATGAGAAGGTCTGGATGGGATTTACCTACAAAAAATGCCAGGCTCGCGAAATCAACCTCGGCCTTGACCTGAAAGGTGGTATGAACGTTATGCTGGAGGTTTCGACGGTCGACGTTGTCAAAGCTCTGGCCAACTACACTAACGATGAGGTTTTCAACAAGGCTATCGATATGGCCCTTGAGCAGCAGAAGAAGTCTGTCAACGAAAACTTCGTCAACCTTTTCTATGATGCCATCGTATCTATCAAGCCGGATGTCCGCCTGGCAGGCTATTTCAGCAGCCAGCTGACGGGAACGACTTTGAATGATGACAACAATACCATTCTTGCTAAGTTAAGAGAAGAGACTACTAGCGCATACGATCGCACCTACGAAATTCTGCGCAAACGTATCGACAAGTTTGGTGTGGCTCAGCCGACCATCCAGCGTCTGCAGGCTTCGGAGCGTATCTTGGTCGAATTGCCTGGCGTTAAAGATCCGCAGCGCGTCCGCAAACTTCTGAAGGGTACTGCCCAATTGGAATTCTGGGCTACTTATAGCGGCGATATGAGTGATTCGCGCTATCTAAATGAATATAATCGCGTGTCGGGCTACCTGACGGCCACTGACGAATACTTGGCCTCCAAGGGCAATGTCGATGCCGAAATGGCTGATACCAATGCTGTTGTCGAAGTAGACACTGCTGCTGTCGAGGGTGAGGATCTCGCTGTCGCCGCTGCTGAGACTGATCCGCAGAGCGAACAGTACAAGAAAGAACATCCTCTGATGTCTCTCTTCGCCCAGTGGCAGGGCTATCCGGTCTATCCTCCTATTGTGTTCCGTGCCGTCGAGGCTGATACCGCCACGGTCAACAGTATGATTGCCGAGGGTGTTAAGGCTGGCAAGGTCAACGCTCGCGAGGTGAAATATCTGTGGTCGGTGAAACCTGTCGAGGAAGGCTCGAATATTTTTGAACTCTATGCAATCAAGATTGAAGACTTCGACCGCAACACCAATTTCCCGAAGGCAAAACTTGACGGTAGTGTCATCACCGACGCTCGTCAGGACTTTAGCAACACCGAAGGTAACGAGATCTCGATGTCGATGAACTCGGAAGGTGCCCACGCCTGGAAGAACATCACTCACGACAATGTCGGAAAGTGCGTTGCAATCGTTCTCGACGACCAGGTCTATTCCGCACCTCGCGTCAATGGCGAGATTGCTGGTGGCCGTTCGTCTATTACTGGCGACTTCTCGCTGGAAGAGGCTAAGGACCTCGCCAATGTGCTGAAGTCCGGTAAGCTTCCCGCCCCTGCCCGTATCGTCCAGGAGGCTGTGGTTGGACCTTCGCTGGGTCAGGAGTCGATTCACAAGGGTCTTGTCTCGTTCATCCTTGCATTTATTATTGTACTTATTTATATGGTCGTCTTCTACAACCGTGCCGGTTGGGTTTCGGTTGTGGCTTTGGTGACCAACGTGTTCTTGCTGATGGGTGTCCTGGCCTCGATAGGTGCTGTGTTGACGCTGCCTGGTATCGCAGGTATTGTGCTGACAATGGCTATGGCTGTCGACGGCAACGTCATTATCTATGAGCGTATCAAAGAAGAGCTGCGCGCCGGCAAGAGCATAGCCAATGCTGTCGATGAAGGTTTCAAGAACGCTATGTCGGCTATCATCGACGGTCAGGTGACTACCTTCCTGCTGGGTCTTGTTCTGATTATGTTCGGTTCCGGTACCATTCAGGGCTTCGCCGTCACGCTGTGTATCGGTATCGTCACTTCGCTGTTCACCAGTATTTTCATCACTCGTCTGGTTATCGACTGGATGCTGAACCACAAGAAGAAAATCAATTTCTCGTTCAGCTTCAGCGAGAACTTTATGCGTAATGCCAATGTCGACTTTATGGGCAAGCGCAAAACTTTCTATATCATCGGAATTTGCGCTATCGTTCTCTGCCTGGTCGGTATCTTTGGCCGTCATCTGAGTATGGGTATCGATTTCACCGGTGGCCGTACTTACGTGGTCCGCTTCGACAAGGATGTCAATGTTGTTGACGTCCGTTCCAGCCTTGCCGCCGAATTCGACGAGGCTCCTGAAGTGAAATCCTATGGTCCGAGCAACCAGGTCAAGATTACGACCAACATCGATGCTGAGGATTATTTTGAAGCATATCGTGCAGCTCACAACCTGACCGCCAACGACACTATCACTGCCGAGATGGTCATCAACGAGCGTCTGTTCAACGGCACCAAGCAGTATTTCAGCAAGACGGAGGACGGTAAGGATATTACTCTTCAGCAGTTTGCTGATGCCGAGGTCTATCCTTACGGTATTATCCAGTCCGAACAGGTCGAGGCCACAATGGCTACGGATATGAAACGTTCTTCTATCCTGGCTGTGCTGGGCGGTCTGTTGGTTATCTTCGCCTATATCGGCATCCGCTTCCGCAGCTGGCGTTTCGGTGTCGGTAGTGTTGCCGCTTTGACACACGATACCATCCTTATCATTGGTATGTTCGCATTGCTGCGCGGACTGCTGCCGTTCAACCTTGATGTCGACCAGTCGTTCATCGCTGCTGTTCTTACTGTGATTGGTTACTCGATCAACGCCACTGTGGTTATCTTCGACCGCGTCCGCGAGAACAGAACTCTCTATCCCAAACGCGACCTGATTCAGCATATGAACGATGCCATCAACTCCACTTTGGCACGTACCATCAACACCTCGGGCACCACGTTCTTCACTCTCTTGATGATGTTCATCTTTGGCGGTGAGGTTATTCGCGGATTCATCTTCGCCCTCTTGGTTGGTGTGGTTTGCGGTATGTTCTCGTCGGTCTGCTTGGCTTGCCCCATCGTTTACGAGGTTAGCAAGAAACGCGAGGCCAAACGTCTCAACGCTGCCAAATAAATAAATATATATAATACATTTTATATAAATGGATTTCCTCGACCTCATAATCACAATCGCAATACTGGCTGTAGGCGGTCTTCTTACCGGAAACAAAAAAGGTAAGAAGGCTGCTGGACAGCAGGCTGCCGAGAACGGTCCTGTTGCCGGTCCCCGTCCTTTCCAGTCCTTGTTCGAGGACGACGAGGAGCCGTCGCTCGACCAGTTCGACGACAGCTGGAGTGAAAATATGGAGGAAGAGGCAGTTGAGGAAACCCCCAAGGCACAAGAAGATGCTTTGGGAAGACCCTATTTCTCTTATGAAAACCAGCCCTTTCAGCAGACTGAAGCTGCTGAGACTGAGGCTGAAAAACCAATTACTGTTGCCAGCGAAGATCAAGGACAGCTGTCCGGTCTGCTTGGCGAAACTTTCGACCTGCGCAAGGCATTCATCTACCAAACCATAATGGAGCGTGTTGAATGCTGACAATACATATTCTACAGAAGAAAATGAAATAAAATAATTAACTCTCTACAAAAACAACAAGTATGTTTAGAAAGGTACTATTAACGATCGGACTGCTATTAGCTGCACAGGTGGTGGCTTTTGCACAAGGTACAATGAAAGGTACCATCACCGACGAAAAAACCGGTGAGCCTCTTATGAGTGCAAATGTCGTTGCCAAGCAGGGCGGCCAAATTATGGGTGGTGCCCGTACGGACTTTGATGGTAACTACACTATCAAGGGTCTGCAAGTTGGTAAATATGAGATCGAGGTCTCGTATATGGGCTATGCCACGGTGAAAACTGAAATCAACGTCAAGGCTACGGGTTTCACCATCTACAACGAAAAACTGGCCAAATCAGGCCAACAGTTGAAAGAGGTGGTTGTCAAGGCTCAGAAAGTCCCCGTCATCGAAATCGGTGCTCCTGAGTCGGGAACTCGTCTTTCTGCCGATGATATCGGCAAGATGCCTGCCAACTCCGTCGACGGTATCGTCGCCGCTGTGGCCGGTGTGGGATACAGTGATGGTGGAACAGGTACCGCTCGTGGTGAGGAAGGTATGGTGACTCAGGTGGGCGGTGTCCGTACTCGTACGGGTGTCAATGTTCCTAAAGAGGCCATCGCAGAAATCCAGGTCGTGCTTGGTGGTACTCCCGCCAGCATCGGTGAAGCTATCGGTGGTACTCAGATTATTACCCTCAAACCGCCTTCAACAAAATTTATGGGTATGGTCAAATACGAGACTATGCTCGACTATCGTCTGTGGAACAGCCTTGTGGTTTGGCTGACGGGTCCCGTAGCCAAAACCGCCCTCAAGGACGAACAGGGCAACAAGACCGGTGAACGCACCTTTGTCGGTTTCCGTTTCACTGGTGTCGGTTCCTATTCCAAGTTCGGTTACTACCGTGCCAAGGATGGCCGCTATCAGGTCGTCAACGACGAAAAGGTTATGGAGATAGAGAATACTCCTATCATCTATGATCCCGTCGAGCGCACTGTCAACTATGCTGCCGAATTCCTGCGCCAGGAAGATTTCGTCACCATCAAGCGTCCTAATGCCAACAACTATTATGCCAGCAAGGATCGCCAGGCCGACTTCAGCAGCTACAGCATCGACCTGCAGGGTGCATTGGATTTCCGTTTCACTGAATACACCTCGTTGGTTCTTACTGGTGAATATGACTTCAGCTACGGTCCCAGCACCAGCTTGGCTTATTTCCCGCTCAACCTGCATAACGCCGCCAACGGTGTCAGCAAGCAGCAGAACCTTGTTATCACTGCCGACTTCACGCAGCGCTTCAAGGATCCCGAGCCTGTCAAGGACGAGAGCAACCCAGATGCCAAAACCGATCCCGTTGTGTCGAAGGTGATGTACAACATTACTGCTATGTACAACCGCCTGTCCACCACATATTACAACGAGCGTTTTGGTGATGACCTCTTCAAGTATGGTCATATCGGTACCTTCGAAAGAACTCAGACACCTTCTTATGAGGTTCGTTCGGACTATAACTTCCACGGAACAACCCAGACTGCCCACATCCAGAACAGCTGGATCGAGACGTCCAAGTACATTGCTCCGTCGGAGTACAATCCTATTCTTTCGAACTACACCAGCCAGCTCTACAATATTCCTTCGCTGGCTCCTTATCTGACCACTTTCGATGCTATCCGCAACTTCAATGGTCTTGTCAATGGTACCTCGCTTCCCGCAGTCTACAGCCTGTTCAGCAATGTCGGTACCCAGAGCACCTCTTATTCCAAGAGCTTGAACAACTACTATTATATACAAGCCAAAGCCGCTGCTACCGTAAAAGGCCACGACCTTGAACTCGGTATCCAGTACGACCAGTATACCGCATCCTCCTACGGTCTCTCCGCTTATTCGCTGTGGACCCTGATGCGTCAGTCGGCCAATGCTCATATCTCGCAGTTGGACTTCAACAATCCTGTTGAATACTTCGTCGGTTCCGACCTCTATGTCGACTACAACCGTCTCAACGGTGGTGGACAGACCTGCTTCGACGCTTCTCTGCGCGAGGCCCTCGGTCTGGACGTCAACGGTACCGACTGGCTTGATATTGACCGCTACTCGCCCGAACAGTACAACGAATTTGGCGGCATCAATATGTTCTCCGCCAACGAGCTTTTCAACAGTGGTAACCAGCTTGTAAGCTATTTCGGTTACGATCACACTGGCGAAAAATATAACGCCAGCACCTGGAGCCTCGACGACTTCTTCGATCCTGTCAGCCGTGGCCACAAGAACTTCCAGTATTTGCCTGCTTTCTCGCCCATCTATGCTGCCGGTTACATCCAGGATAAGTTCTATTTCCAGGATCTTATCTTCAACGTTGGTGTCCGTGTCGACTACTACGATGGTAACCAGATGGTTCTCAAGGATCCTTATCTGCTTTATGAATCCTACACTGTCGCCGACCTCAACAATGGCAAGGCTGCCTTCACGACTGGCTTGGCCAACAATGAGTTCCCCGCAAGTGCCAAGGAAGACTGGGTTGTCTACGTCGACGACGCTAGCTCGACCAATCCCACCATCCGTGGTTATCGTGAAGGTACCAACTGGTACAACGCCGACGGTGTCCAGGTAACCACTCCTAGCGCCATCGCTGGTGAATCAGGTAGACCTACTCCTTATCGTACCACGGGCGAAGGCGGTGGACAGCAGACCGCTACCACTGGTAACGCCAGCGGTAACCGCATCTCGGCAAACGCTTTCAAGGACTATGACCCGCAGATTGTCGTTATGCCTCGTATCGCTTTCTCGTTCCCCGTCAACGATATGTCGCAGTTCAAAGCCAACTATGACATTATTGCACGTCGTCCTTCCTCGGGATGGCAGGCCGACTATTTCCAATACCTGTTTATGACTCAGGCCAACGGCTATATCAACAACCCCAACCTGAAACCTGAGCGCATCACCAACTACGAATTGGGCTTCCAGCAGGCTCTTAACAAAGACAAGACCGCTGCTCTCAGTATCTCGGCTTACTACAAAGAGACTCGCGACCTGATCCAGGTTGTCCAGTACGCCGGTGCCGACCCGAACCCGAACTACTATTCGTACGACAACTTGGACTTCAAGACCATCAAGGGTTTCTCCCTGTCGTTCGATATGCGTCAGAGCAACAATGTCCGTATCAACGCCAACTATACTCTTCAGTATGCTGAAGGTACAGGTCTTTCCACCACTACGATGTCCGAGCTTATCAAGGAAGGTTACACAACCCTCAAGATGCTCAACCCCATTAGCGACGACCGCCGTCACGAGTTCAAGGCCAATGTCGACTACCGTCTTGGCAAGAACGAAGGTTTCCACTATACGCGTACTGTCAAGGACAAAGACGGCAACGCACGCAAGAAAGATGTCTACCCGCTCCAGAACTTTGGCGTTAACTTCATCGCCGTTGCCCAGTCGGGTCGTCCTTACACCAAAGCATACAGCAACACCCAGAATACCATCGTAGGTAGCTACCGTGGCGCCCGTCTGCCTTGGGGCTTCTATTTCGACGTGGTCCTCGACAAGACTTGGCCCATCGAAATCAAGAAGGAAGGCAAGAAGGCTCGCCAGACTATGCTCCAGGCTGCCCTCACCGTCAGAAACCTCTTCGACATCCGCAACGTCACCGGCGTATTCTCCGTCACCGGCAACCCGTCGGACAACGGTTATCTGACCGACCCCGAGACCCAGTCTGTCATCAACGCATATCTGGATCCTCAGTCCTACCGCGATATGTACTCTATTATGCTCAGCAATAATTACTGGAACTGGTCGCAGCCAAGAACCATCCGTCTGTCCTTGACCTACCAATTCTAACTGTTGTAATGTGAAAAATTATAAAGAGATGAAAAATATATTTATTAAAACAGTCTTAATGGCTTTCTTGTTCTCATCTATGATGGGAACAGCCCAAGCTCGCGAGTGTACTACTTGCAAGCCTAATAGCCCGAAAAAGTCTGCTGTGCAGTCCAAGGCTGCTGTGTGCAAAAGAGCACAGAGTACTGCCGAGCTGAATATAAACAATGTTCGCGCATTGATCAACGGCTACGGTAATATGTGGTACGACGGCAGTATTACTCAGTACCATATCCCTAAAGATGGTACATCCACTCCTCTTTACTGTGCCGCTTTGTGGATTGGTGGTACCGACGTCAACGACCAGTTGCGTCTTGCCGCTCTCCGTTTTGGTCAGGAAGGCGACGACTACTGGCCGGGTCCTCTGACCATCGACGGTACTGCCGACATTTCCATCGAAGTCTGTAACTACTATGACCGCCATTATAAAATCACGCAGGCTGAAGTTCAGACATTTATGCAGATGTTCGACTATACTGTCACTCCTCCGCAGCCCAACGGTAACTACGACGAAGGCGCCATCTCGCAGGTTATCAAAGAGTGGCCTGCCCACGGCAACTTCGCCAACCAGTCCTACTATCTGGCTCCTTTCTTTGATGCCGACGGCGACGGTGTTTACAACTATCAGGCCGGCGACTATCCCTACTACGATTTCGCCAACGCCCTTTGCCCCCGTACCCTCAAGGCCAACCTGAAACGCGGTGAGACCTACAGACCTTTCCCCACTATGGAAGACTCGCTGGGCATCGTCAAGGGTGGTCTTCTTTCCGACCAGGTCCTCAAGGGTGACCAGACCATCTGGTGGGTTTTCAACGATATGGGTAACACCCACACCGAGTCCGGCGGACAACCCATCGGTCTCGAAATCCGTGCCCAGGCTTTCGCGTTCTCCACGAACGACGAAATCAACAATATGACATTCTACACCTACGAGATTATCAACCGTTCCACTTACGAGCTGCGTAACACCTACTTCAGCCAGTGGGTCGACCCCGATTTGGGTTACGGTTATGACGACTACATCGGTTGCGACGTCAAGCGTGGTCTTGGCTACTGCTACAACGGTAAGGATGTCGACGGTCCCGGAACAGGTGCTTATAGCGGCATTCCTCCCGCAGTTGGTATTGACTTCTTCCAAGGTCCCTATATGGATGCCGATGGTAAGGACAACCCCAAGATCGACATCAACAAGATGCGCCTCTATTTCCCCGACAAACTGGCCAACTATTGGATCGACAGTCTCAATGTCTATGATACCATCGCTCTTTCCGACGATGCCGACCTCTATTATCCTTCGGCTTGGTACTTCCAGGTCAACGACTCGGTTGGCAACTGCGCCATCAATGGTGTGAACTTTGGTAACAACATTGTCGACGATGAGCGTTTCGGTATGCGTCGCTTCGTGTACTACGAAAACGGTTCCAACAACATCAACGGTGAACCCACCAAGGCTACCGACTACTACAACTACCTGCAGGGTTACTGGAAGAATGGCTCGCATATGAAATATGGCGGCAACGCTATCTCGACCGGTACTTCCGACCTCAACTGCGACTTTATGTTCCCCGACGATAGCGACCCGCTCCACTGGGGTACCAATGGTGTCATCCCCGACGAGGAATTCCATCCCAACGACTGGACCGAGGTTACCTCTGGCGACAATGTCACCCCTGGCGACCGCCGTTTTATGCAGTCCGCTGGCCCCTTCACGCTGAAATCGGGTGCTGTCAACTACATCACCGTCGGTATTCCTTTTGCTCAGGCTTCCTCGGGCAACAGATGGACCTCGGTTACGCTGCTTCGCGAAATCGACGACGTCTGCCAGGCTCTTTTCGAGAACTGCTTCAAGGTCCTCGACGGCCCCGATGCTCCTACACTTATCGTTCAGGAAATGAGCAACGAAGTGCTTCTCTATATAACCTATGAGAACCCCGCTTCCAACAACTATGGCGAGTCCTACGACGAAGAGGATGCCTCGATCCTGAAATCCTATCCCGCCGAGTCGCGCCGCTACAAATTCGAAGGCTACCAGATCTACCAGTTGGCTACCTCCACCAATTCGATTACCGACATTGGAGACGAAACCAAGGCTCGTCTGGTTTACCAGTGCGACATCGAGAACTACTATGACGACACTTCTTCCAACCCCACTCTGCCCATCGCCAAGTTGGTCAACTACACCTCCAACTCCTCGACGGGTCTGCTGACCGGCCGTGTTATGGTCGACGGCGCCAATGCCGGTATCAAGCACGTTGTCCGCGTCACTACCGACCTCTTCGCCAACGGTACCAGCACCAATCTTGTCAACAATAAAGAATACTATTATATTTGTGTCGCTTACGCTCACAACCGTTACAAAGAGTATTCGCAGACCGACCCCAGCAAGCTCGATGGCCAGAAAGAACCCTATCTTGCCGGCCGCAAGAACGAGTATGGCGGTACCATCACTCCCGTTGTTGCCAAACCTCACGACCCATCGTCGGAGAACGGCGGTACCATTGTTCAGGCTACCTATGGTATGAGCCCCAACATCACCCGTATCGAAGGTTACGGTAATGGTGGCAATATCCTTAAGCTCACCGAAGAGTCCATCATCGAACTGATGGGTGCTCCCGGCGAACCCGGCAAGGGCCCCGGCCGTATGAGCGAAAGCACCACGGGCGGTACCTACAACTCCACTATGAACAACCCCTGCATCATCGCCCATCCGCGCTATGAGCAGAACGCCGGTCCTGTCAACGTCCGCGTCATCGACCCCCTCAACATCAAACAGGGTCAGTTCTATATCAACTTCACCAATGCTACAGACTCCTCCAAGTGGACCATCTCCAAAGTCGACGGTACTCCGCTCTACTACAAGCACACCGGCACCGACTCGACGGCTGTCTATAGCGACACCTCCGACTTCGTCATCAGCCGCTACAACGAGCAGCTCTTCCTCGACCTTGGCATCGCAGTGGCTATCACCAACCCCAAGGCTGTAGCTTCTCATCTTGAAGTCACCGCCACCAACGTGCTGGGCGGTATCATCAACGATGGTACTCTCCTCTCGTCGACAATGACCTTTGCCGACAACAACCACCAGTGGCTCTCGGGCATCTACGACAACGACAACTATCCTGCCTACAACTGGATCCGCAGTGGTGCCCAGTATGCCGAGAACACTGCTTCGGCCTTCATTTCGGGCTCTGGCGACTTCACCGGCAACGAGGCTTACCTCGACGAGGACTACTACAAGAGCACTCGCGACGACCAGCTGCGTATTCAGAGCTTTGCCGTCGACAAATTTCAGGCCTTCGAGAAAGTCATCGACGGAACCTGGGCGCCCTATGGTCTGACCTCGACCCGCGAATACCACCCGGGCTTCTCGTTCCGCTACTATATGACTGAACAGGATGTTCTCGACTCGCTCCACGCACAGGACAACCTCTTCAATCGTAACTACTACACCAACGTGCGCAATACGATGTATCATAAGAGAAACAAATCCCTTATGTTCAACGACTTCTCCAAGCTGCCCAGCGTCCGCATCGTGCTGACCGCCGACACCAGCAAGTGGACTCGCTGCCCGGTGCTCGAGATGTGCGACGACTACACTCAGTCCGAAGGCAATGCACGCCGCTTCCAGGTCCGTAAGCACGCTTCGATCGACAAGAATGGCGACACCGCTACCGTCAGCGGCGCCTCCACCGATCCCGGCAGCGCCAACTACATCAGTGACCGCGGTATGGGTTGGTTCCCTGGCTATGCCATCAACCTCTCCACCGGCGAGCGTCTCAACATCCTCTACGGCGAAGACTCGCGCTATGCACAGTTCAACGGCCGTGATATGATGTGGAACCCCGTCAGCACCGAAGTCGTCGGCTCGTCCAACTTCGTGATGGGTGGCCGCCACTTCATCTATGTGATGAACGCCATTTCGCAGGAGTTCCCCTACTATCACGTAGCTCGCGAGGACTATCTGCCTTACGCCTACTCGGCTCCGTCGTACGACGCCGGTGTATGGGCTCTCAAGATGCTCCGCTCGCTCGACCACTTCTTCGAGTGTCCTTATCCCAACACTGCTGCCAACGCACAGAAAATCGCCGACTACTACAAGGAGTTCAACCAAGGTCTGTTGAAGTACGAAGGTGCCAAGTACGTTGTGCCTATGCGCGACTCGTCGGCATTCCTCTTCTCGACGGTCTCCTGGGTCAATATGCCCGTCGTCACCGAGAATATCAACAATCCTAAAGATATCCCGTGCGATGTCACAATCGAAATCAATGTCAACAATCGTTACGGCAAGTTCCTTGGCAACAACGGAACCAGACCCGAAAACGCAGGCCTCACCACGGTCAACGGCAACAATCCTATGTATATGTTCGAGCTTACCCCCGACATCGTGACCCTCACCAATGTGGCCACAGCCAACAACGCTCGCCAGTCCTACAAGGATTCCATTATGCAAGCCATCAACGTTGTACCTAACCCTTATTACAGTTATTCTACCTACGAAACCGCAAGCCAGTTGGAAACCAAGGTGCGTTTCATCAATGTCCCCGGCAACACTACCATCACCATCTATACCATCGATGGTACCCTTGTCCGCACATTCCCGAACACGCCTTCCAACACGACAACCTACGACTGGGATCTCCACAACCACAATGGTATTCCCATCGCTGGTGGCCTCTACCTGATTCACTTCAGCACACCGGGCATCGGTGAGCGTGTCGTGAAATGGTTCGGCACTATGCGTCCTGTCGATGTTAGCGGCTTCCAGTTCTAATTATCATCAATCTTTAAAATTTTGACAGAAATGAAAAGAATATTAAGTATATTAACTGTAATGATCCTCACAGCGTCGCTGTCCGCGCCAACCCTGTTCGCAGGCAACGACAACCGTAGAGGTACGGCAGGTGCTACCGAACTGCTCATCAACCCGTGGGCTCGCAGTTCCAGCTGGGGTGGTATCAACACCTCCTGCGCACGCGGCATCGATGCCTTCTTCAGCAACATCGCAGGACTTTCATTCGTCGAGAAGACTGAGTTCGCCTATACCAACACCATCCTCTACGGTGGCCGCAGCGGCCTCGTCAGCGGTGCCTCCGTCAACGCCTTCGGTCTCGCCATCCGCATTGGCGATGCCGGCGTGCTGGGAGCCTATGTGATGGCTATGAGTTGTGGCGATCTGCCCATCACCACCGAAAACAGCCCCGAACCGGGCAGCAACGGAACCTTCTCGCCGACGATGATGAACCTCAATGTGGCTTTCTCCTATTCGTTCACCAACTCCATCCACGGAGGTGCCAATATCAAGGTCATCACCGAATCGACCGACAATATCAGCGCTACCGGTGTGGCTCTCGATGCTGGTATCCAGTATCAGACCGGTGAGAACGACGAGCTCAAGTTCGGTATCTCCCTCAAGAATATCGGACCCGCCCTCAGCTTTGGCGGTACGGGTATGTCCTTCACCACCACCAATGCTGCCGGCAACCAGATGACCGTCCAGTTCCGCGAGTCGGAGATGGAGCTCCCCACCTGCCTCAACATCGGTCTCTCCTACGACTTCCTGTTCGAGCAGTGGAACCAGCGACTCACCATCGCCGGTAACTTCACCTCCAATGCCTTCCTGCGCGACAACTTCGGTCTCGGTTTCGAGTATTCGCTCCTCGCCCGTTTCCAGGCTCGTGCAGCCTATGTCTACCAGAGAGACATCTTCAATGGCGACCGCACCACAGCCAGCCTCGGTATCCACGCTGGTGCCTCTGTCATCTTCCCCTTCGGCAAGGACGGCGACAAGAGCGTCTCGCTCGACTACTCTTACCGTAGCGAGACCAACCTCAAGGATTCGCACTCCATCGGAGCTACTTTCAAGTTCTAAGCCGAGAGAGACAACCACATAATGAAAAGTTAGGAAAGGTCTTCTTACGGACCTTTCCTGCTTTTTAGCGTAACTTTTAGAATTAACAACAAAATAAAGAATATGTCTGAAATCAAATATTACAGCGAAGAAGGCCTGCAGAAGCTGCGCGACGAGCTGCACCATCTCATAGCCTTCGACCGTCCGGCCGCCGCTGCTGCCATCGCCGAAGCGCGCGACAAAGGCGACCTGTCCGAAAATGCCGAATACGACGCCGCCAAAGAGGCTCAAGGCCATCTCGAGGCCCGCATCTCGAAGCTGCAGGACCTCATCGCCAATGCCCGCCTCCTCGACGAGTCCAAAATCGACACCTCCAAAGTGCTCCTGCTCTCAAAAATCACCATCAAGAACACCAAGAACAATATGAAGCAGGTATACACTATCGTGCCCGAAAGCGAGGCCAACCTCAAGAAGGGCCTCATCTCCGTGTCGTCGCCCTTTGCACAGGCATTCCTCGGCAAAAAGGCCGGCGAGCAGGTCGAAGTTGTCGTCCCCGCAGGCACTATGCACTTCGAAATCCTCAGCGTCGAACGCTAGCAAGGCACTTTTTCAAACCTAAACGCATACAATTATGGCAAGCATTTTCTCACGTATCGTAGCTGGCGAAATTCCGTGCTACAAAGTGGCCGAAACGGAACACTGCCTGGCATTCCTCGATGTCAACCCCGTCGTGCGCGGCCACGTGCTGTGCATCCCCAAGAAGGAGGTCGACTACATTTTCGACCTCGACGACGACCTTTTCGTCGAACTCCATCGGTTCAGCCGTTCTGTGGCCCGTGGCCTCAAGAAGGTCTGCCCTTGCATCAAGGTAGGCGTCGCCGTGGTCGGCATCGACGTGCCCCACACGCACATCCATCTTATGCCGCTCAACAATCCCGGCGACCTCAATTTCAGCCACCACGTCAAGATGGAACCCGCCGAAATGCAGGCTCTGGCCGCCCAGATTGCCGCAGCCGTCGAGCTTTGATGCGCTCTTGTACAAACAGCACTATCAAGTCCGTTGCACCCCTCGCAGCGGGCTTTTTTCGTCCCCAGCCGCCTGTCCGCAACATTTTTCGTGCCCTCTTCCGATGCCTTTCGGGCCGCCTTCCGTCGCCACCCGCTCCGCCCGTTCCTATATCGTTCCTATATCGATCTTATATCGTTCTTATATTTT
>R22__coassemble_661_pt1 | contig 20727 bp, 18 predicted proteins | sample R22__metabat2_high_PE_041 | metagenome-assembled genome bin R22 | reverse complement strand
GCGTGGGTCAGCTCGTTAACGTATGTTCCGATACCTCAGAAACGGACACCTACCGAGGCCTGCAGGCTATAGCCGCTAAGAGCAGGTGCGGTGGTGGCCTCAAGGCCTGTTGCTGCGGTGAAACCAGCAGGCAATTCAACGCCATCGCTGCCAATGTTGGCATAGTAGGGCAGCTGGGCGTGAAGGCCGATATAAGTCTTTTCGCTGAGGCGGTAGTTGACGCCCATCATCACGTGGCAGCTGAAACCGCCGCGCGAAGTCGACTCTGTGTTGCCGGCAAATTCGTAGGCGTTGCCGTGCAGCAGATAGCCCAGCGCAGCACCAGCCTCGAACTCAAAACGACGTCCAAGGGGGAAGATGCGACGCACCTCAGCCATAATGTCGATGTCGAAGAAATTCTCGTCCAATGCACGGAACGAGGTGTTGCCGCCACGCGATCCGATATTGAGGCCGACAAAAGAGTTGTTCTTAAAACGATAGCCCAGCGTGATGTGTTCCGAAGGAATCATACTGTAGGCATCGGTGGGGTCAACGAAAGCTGACACGGGTGCATAGTTGCCGAACTTGGAGAAACCAAGACCGACTTCGGCCATAAAGCCGCCTTTCGCTTCCTGTGCGCCGCACACAGCAGCCACGCACAGCAGAGCAGTCAGAATTAAAGTTTTTTTCATTTTTTCAGTATTAAAAAATTATTTTACATTGGTTTAATTTTTCTTGCCAGTCGTGCGGCAAGTCCGGGGAAGTACTGTTTGATGTAGGCCATCAGCAGCTCGTAGCGGCCCACAAGGACTTCGCGTTTCTTCTTATAGACAGCCTTGACGATTTTGTCGGCGGCCTGTTGCGGCGTGACGCCACCGGCTTGGCCGGCATCCATCTTGCCGTGCTGGCGTCCGTCCTTTTCGAGGGCGTACTTCGAAATGTTGGTCTGCACGCGACCCGGACAGACGATGGTGACGCGGATGTTCTGGTCGTAGGTCTCGGCCTGGACGGTCTCGAAAAAGCCATACAGGGCGTGCTTGGCCGAGCTGTAGGCGCACCGCAGCGGAAAGCCGAAGCGACCGGCGATGCTGGTAGTCACAACCAACTGTCCCCCACCCCGTTCTATCATCCGCGGCAGGATATTTTTGGTCAGGATTACGGGGGCGAAATAGTCGATGTCCATCACCTTGCGGATGACGCACATCTCGGTCTCGACGGTGGTGCCACGCTGGCTGATGCCGGCGTTGTTGTACAGGATGTCGATGCTACCAAACTGATTCCAAGCTTTTTCGGCAAGGGCGTCGAGCCCGTCGCTGTCCGACAGGTCGAAGGGCAGCGCCGCCGCATCGGGCGATCCGAGCTCCTTGCAGCGCGCCACGACCTTTTCGAGCAGGTCGGCCTCGAGGGCGGTGACGATGACACGCGCCCCTTCCTGGGCAAAACGATAGGCCGTAGCCTCGCCAATGCCCGACGAAGAGCCTGTAATCCAAACAGTTTTGTTTTCGAATTTCTTCATTTTTGTTCTAGTTTTACTAGTCCTACTAGTTCAACTAGTGATACTAGTGATACTAGTCACACCAGTCTTGACTAATTCTCTTCCACCAACTCCCTGAACCATTGGGCGCGGTCGCAGCCCTCGCCGGTGTTGAGCAGCACGACGTCGCCGCTCTTTATGTCGCCGCGGTCAACGGCTTGGAAATAACCGGCATAGCACACCATCGAGGCGGGGCCCATCAGCACTCCGCGGCTGGCCTTCATCTCCTTGCCGTAGCGGGGCAGCTCGGCCTCCTTGACGCGGATGAATGTGCCACCCGAACGCTTAACCAGCGGAGCCACAAGCGGATAGTTGCCAGGATTGGCGGCCGTCAGGATGCCGATGCGGGTCTTGATATCCTTCTTGGCCTCATACTGCTGCTCCCACCCTGTGGGGAACCCGGCAGCCGTGGCCCTCTCCCAGGCCGTCACCATCGGGTCGCACTCGTCCTGCTGCACCAGCAGCATACGCGGCAGCTGGTAGTCGCCGGCCTTGTCGCCAGCCATAGCCTGCAGGTCGCGGAAGCCCTTCTCGAAAGCCAGGGGCGACGTGCCGCCAGCCACAGCCTGCATATAGACCGTGGGCAGCTGGCCCATCTGGCGCAGGCACTCGAACACCACCAGACGCTTCGACTCGATGCGCAGCGGGTCGGTGTTGCCGCCACTGATCAGCACATTGTTGGTTTTATGGTAGTTGGCAGCCTCCTCCTTGGCGGCGCCGTAGCCGCCGGCCGAAATGACCACGGGCTGGCCCACCTTGCGGATGGCCTCGACCGTGGCGGGATCGATGCAGTTGGGCGCAAACTCGGTGAAGCGGATGCCAGCCTTGGCGCTGTAGGTGGCAAAAGCCACGCCGGCATTGCCCGTCGAGGCCAGGCAGTATTCCTTGACGCCGTTCTCCTTCAGCACCGTGGCGGCCAGCGCCGCGCTGATGTCCTTGAACGAACCACTGCCGCGGTTCAGGTCGTTGCGATAGACAAACACCTTGCAATCAACGCCTTTACCTTTGGCATAGGCCTCCAGGTTGTCCCACCTTTCGATGGGAATCAGACCCTCGCCAAAGCTGACCACATTCTGGCGGTCGGCGATGGGCAGCATATCGAAGTAATAGTCTTGGTACGAGTCGGTTGCAGGCTTTTCGGCGGGGGCGTTCAGCGGCTCCAGGTATTCCACCTCGGCATATCCGCTGCCGCAGTCGCACTTCTGGTCCTGACGAAACCAAGTGGCAAAGTCGGCGATGACTTTGCCACATTTCTTGCATCTGAGCTGGTATTTCATAAAGTTGAAAGTTGAGAGTTGAAAGTTAAAAAACCTCCAACTCTCTTGTTCCTAATTATTTGTGTTTGATAATATGCATATCAGGCATCGGCTTGTTGTAGACGCCTTCGTCGAGTTTTTTCTTCACCTCGCGGAACACCTCGATGGTGCGGTTGGCGTGCTCCATAGTGTGGACCGCCGTGGGGATGATGCGCAGCATAATCTGGCCCTTCGGCACAACGGGATAGACCACGATAGAGCAGAAGATGCCGTAGTTTTCGCGCAGGTCGACGACCACGTTGGTGCCCTGGTTCACGTCGCCCGGGAAGAAGACCGGCGTGATGGGGCTTTCGGTGACGCCCGTGTTCAGGCCCTCGGCCTGGAGCGACTTCTGCAGGTAGGTCGACAGCTCCCACAGCTTCTCGCGGTATTCGGGATGCTGGTTGATGATTTCCAGACGGCGCTTGACGCCCCAAACGATAGGCATCGGCAGACTCTTGGCATAGATCTGCGAGCGCATATTGAAGCGCAGATAGGTGATGATGTCCTCGTCGTTGCAGCCGATGAAGCCGCCGATGATGGCCATCGTCTTGGCGAAGGCACAGAAATAAAGGTCGATCTCGTCCTCGCAGTTGAAGTGCGTGTGCGTGCCGCGGCCTTCGGGACCCATAACGCCCATACCGTGGGCATCGTCAATCAGGATGCGGAAATTGAACTCCTTCTTCAAGGCAACGATCTTGTCCAGCGCGCCCAGGTCGCCTTCCATACCGTACACACCCTCGGTGGCCACCAGGATGCCGCCGCCCTGCTTCTCGGCCAGCGCCGTGGCCTGGGTCAGCTGCTTGCGCAGGCTCTCGATGTCGTTGTGCTGGTATTTGAAACGCTTGGCACCCGTCACGCGGAAACCGTCGATCAGGCAAGCGTGGGCCTCACTGTCGTAGACGATGACGTCGCGCAGACTGACGATGGTGTCGAGGATGCTAATCTGGCCCTGATAGCCGAAGTTGAGCAGGTAGCCATACTTCTTGTGCGTGTACTGGCACAGCATCGACTCAACCTCCTCGTGCAGAGCGGTATGGCCACTCATCATACGTGCACCCATCGGGTAGGCAAGGCCCCAGCGGCGGGCACCCTCCTCGTCGGCGGCGCGCACCTCAGGGTTGTTGGCCAGACCCAGGTAGTTGTTCAGGCTCCAGTTCAGCACCTTCTTGCCGTTGAACGTCATTTCGGGACCCAGCTCGCCCTCGAGCTTCGGAAAATAGAAATAGCCATCGGCCAGCTTGCGATACTGTCCCAGCGGACCGCCGGTCGACTCTTTGATTCTTTCAAAAATATCCTTCATATTGTTTAATTTTTATTTAGATTTCAGCGTAACATTATCATTCACAACCGCTAACGCTTCAGCGCGCGCGGTACTTCGAAACGCAAAAATACTAAAAAAACCTAAATCTGCAAGCCTTCGCCCCCCGAAATCTTCACTTTCGGACAATTTTTAACATTTCGCAGCACCCCCACAGTCCCATCCGACCGCCGCCAAACAAAACCACAACACGCAAAACCCGAATCCACAACACGCAAAGCCAAAATCCACAACGCGCAAAACACGAATCCCCAACACGCAGCGCCCGAATCCGCAACCCTTGTAATCCATATCGCCGACGACCGAGCCCCCGATCCGCAATGCCCATACCACAGAAAACTCCGCCTCCAAAGGAGCCGCTCCGAACCCTGTTCTAAAAAAGTTATTAACAAATTCTGACCATCTTCTACTGGAGTAAAATTTGGTAAGAATTTGGTAAGAACTTGGGTAGAATTTGGTAAGAAGATGATATCTGGAAAACAAGCAGTTGCAAAAGGCCATTTTTTGCCCTTTTTTGGGCCCTTTCGGAGGCAAGTTATCAACAATTTCCGGTGTCGTTCCCCCAGAAAACTCCGCCACGGATTTGGTACGCAGGCGCCCCGCCTGCGAAAAAAACAGGCACCCTCGCCTGCGACTTTATTTTGTTTCGCAGGCAAGGCTCCCGCGTACCGATTTGAAGATTTTTAAGACAAGATTTGAAGATTTTTTTTCAGACTTTTGAAGATTTTTCTTTTGAGAATTGAAGATTTTATGTATTTTTGCAGTCGGAAAATAATGCAAATATGACGTTGTGGCTATCGAAGTCAAAAGCGGCAAAATACAGATGAACAGCGGATTGGCGATATTCCGCGAACGCTTCAAATCGCGCCACTCGCTGGTGGTCGGAGGCGATTCGATGCCACTTGAATCATTTTTCAATGGCGACATAGAAAACTTACTGTAACTCAAAAAAAAATTATCCATATGGCAAGCAATCCTGATTTTGTGCAATTTATCGTCGACCAGTGCGGCGGCGCAGGCGAGGTGACGGCACGCAAAATGTTTGGCGACTACACGCTCTATTGCGCCGGAAAGCCTTTCGGCCTGGTGAGCGACAACGGTTTTTATGTGAAACCCACCGATGTGGGCCGCGCCCTGCTGCGAAGCGAGGATATGCGGCCGCCCTACGAGGCTGCCAAGCCCTGCTTCTACATCGAGGATGTCGACGACCGCGACTATCTTGCTGCCTTAGTGCGCGCCACCGTCCAGGCCCTGCCGGAACCGAAGCCGCGGAAGAGCAAAAAGGGCTGACAACCAGAAAGTGGCACAAAATAATACGGTCACGTACAACATTTTTGCGTTTTTGACGTAATATAGTTGTATGGAAGCAAAGAATATTATCGAAATAAAGAACAAGAAGGCTGAGTACCAGTACTTTCTGATGGATTCGTACACGGCGGGGCTGGTGCTGACGGGCACGGAGATAAAGAGCATCCGCGAGGGGCGCGCCAACCTGACTGACGCCTATTGCGCCTTTATCGGCAACGAGCTGTATGTAAAGCAGATGCACATAGCCGAGTACCGCTTTGGCAGTTGGCTGAACCACGCCGCCAAGCGCGACCGCAAACTGCTGCTGAACCGCAAGGAGCTGCGCAAGCTGCAAAACAAAATCAAGGAGCGCGGCTTCACCATCGTCCCTACTCTGCTGTTTATCAACCCCGAAGGCTACGCCAAACTGAACATCTCACTGGCGCGAGGCAAGAAATTCTTCGACAAGCGCGAAACCATCAAGGAGAAAGACACCCGCCGCGATATGGAACGCCAGTTGAGCTGAGAAACAGATTTTTAATCAATTATATATTATGGGATGTTGGAAGTTAAAGGGAAGGTAAAAGAAGTAAAAGGGAAGTTAATGGACGATAGTGTCCAGCAGGTACATTTGTCCCTTAACTTCCCTCTAACTCCCCTTAACTTCCTCTAACTCTCTTAATTCCACTTAACTTCCTCTTTATCAAAGTCAGTCTATGAAAGTCTTTAAATTCGGCGGGGCATCCGTCAACAGCGCAGAGGCCATTCGCAACGTGGCGGAAATTGTTCGGCAATATCTTGAAACGCCACTGGTTGTGGTCATTTCGGCAATGGGCAAGACGACCAACCTGCTGGAAAAGGTGGTGCCCGGCGTACCGGCGTCGGACGACGAGCGGCGAAAGCTGCTGCAGCAAAACACGGACTATCACCTGTCGATTGCCGACAGCCTGTTTGTCGACAAGGGCGACCCGACCTTTGGACGGCTGCGCGAGCTGTTCGGCCAGCTCGACGAGGTGTCGGCCCGCAAGGCGACCAACTACAACTTCGACTACGACCAGACCGTTTCGTTCGGCGAGCTGATTTCGACCACGCTCATATCTGGATACCTTAACAGCGTTGGAATCAGCAATGTATGGGTCGATGTGCGCGACGTGATCCGCACCAACGAGAACTACCGCGAGGGCATCGTCGACTTCGACACCACCCGCCTCCAGGCCAACTCTCAACTCTCAACTCTCAACTCTCAACTCATTATCACTCAAGGTTTCATCGCCGGTACCGCCACCGGGACGACCACCACGCTGGGGCGCGAGGGCAGCGACTACTCGGCCTCGATCCTCTCCTACTGCCTCGACGCCGACAATATGACCATCTGGAAAGACGTGCCGGGATTCCTCAACGCCGACCCCAAGTTTTTTGCCAACACTGTCAAAATAAACAAGATACCCTTCAACGAGGCCATCGAGCTTGCCTACTACGGCGCCTCGGTGATCCACCCCAAGACTGTCAAACCTATCCAAAACAAGGGTATCCAGCTGAATATAAAGTCTTTCCTCGACCCGTCGGCCGCAGGTTCGGTCATCGGGCCTTTCGATTCGATAGAGCCTCTGACGCCGCTTTACATATTCAAAAACAACCAGATACTCATTTCTATACAACCCAAGGACTTCTCCTTCATCGCCGAGGAGAACCTGCAAACCATCTTCGCCGTGCTGGCCGAGCTGAACATCCGCGTCAACCTGATGCAGAATTCGGCCCTGAGTTTCTCGCTCTGCCTCGACTACAACGAGATACTGCTCGACAAGATACGCGAGCGGCTCGAATCGCAGTTCCGCCTTGTATACAACACAGGCTTGCAGCTGATTACGATACGCTATTACAACCAGCAGATAATTGACGAGATTGTCGACGGGCGAACGATACTACTGCAGCAGCGTTCGCGAACTACAACGCAGCTATTAGTTGATTCCAAATGATTTACCGACTGACAAAAAGCAAATTCATTCGCGGTCTGCAATGCGAGAAGGCCCTCTATCTGGATGTCTACAAGCCGCAGCTGGCATATTATCCGCCCGATACGCTGGCGCGATTCCGCCGCGGACGTGACTTTGAGGCAAAGGTCAAAGCTCTGTTTCCAAATGCAATAGACATCAGCCAACGACTAGGGTACCGCATAGAAAAATACCCCGAACTGACCGCCACGCTGCTTGCGCAACCTGGCGATGTAAACCTCTATGAGGCTGGTTTTGTGCACAATGAGGTGCTGGTACTGGCCGACGTTGTCCACAAGGATGCCGACGGGAACGTAGCTGTTTATGAAATAAAGAATTCGCTGTCGGTCAAGGATGTCTTCCGTCGTGATGTCAGCATACAGCACTATGTTATAAGCAACTGCATCGACCGACTGACCTCATTCCAAATAGTTTACAACGACGGCAACGACGAACCGCTATACGAGGAGCTGTTGCCCACTGCGAGAGAAGCCAAGCCTTTGATAACAAAACAAGTAGAACACTTCAAAGAGGTTCTGCAAGGTATGGAGCCCAGCGTGGAGCGTGGCGAACAATGCACGACACCCTACGAGTGCCCATACGCACGCTACTGCAGCGGTAAAGTGGCTATGCAGTTAGAACTTGCCGAATTTTAGCAGCGCGTCGCGGATTTCGTTTTCGTCGATGGCGACATCGATGACAGGAGCGCCCACTTCCTGCAGCAAAACACATAGAATCAGGCCATCGCGATTTTTCTTGTCCTGACGCATATACGACAGGATATGTTCGGTATCGGCAAGCGTGAAACGTTCGAAATCAACAATATGATGGAGCATCTGCTTGAAAAGAGCATATATGTCTTTGCTAAGGCCAAGTTTCATTGTGGAAAGGTAAAGTGCACATTCCAAGCCAACTCCGACGGCAACACCGTGGGTTATGGAGCGATTCTGTTCCAGCATATAGCTCTCGATGGCGTGACCGAAGGTGTGTCCCAGGTTCAACATCTTGCGGATTGACTTGTCGTATGGGTCAGCGCGGACAACACTCTGCTTGAAATCAACACATTGCACAATATATTTCTTGATTTCATCGACAGGATATTTAGCACATCCGACGAGGGAATTGGCAAGGCTGGCGAAAGCCTTCCCATCGCTCAGCAACAGCGTTTTAACCATTTCGAGAGCGCCAGAAACCAATTCCAAATCGGGCAGTGTGTCAAGAAAATCCGGATAGATGCATACCGCATCGGGCTGACGGAAGAAGCCTACCTGATTCTTTGCATTCTCCACATTGACAGCCGTTTTACCACCGATGGAGGCATCAATCATACCAACAAGAGTGGTCGGGATGTTGATGTAGCGGATGCCGCGCTTGAAGCCTGCGGCAACAAAGCCGCCGATATCGCTGACACAGCCACCGCCGAGGTTAAGAATCACGCTGTTACGGTCGGCACCACTGTTGAGCAGGGCACCCCACAGCTGGGCCGCCACTTCGAGTGACTTGGCCTCCTCGCCTACGGGAACCTCAAAAAACTCGGCATTCTCCAACGCAGAAACTTTGCTGATTAGCAACGGAAGACATTGATTGTATGTATTTTCGTCGACAAGAATGAAGAATTTGGCATCGCTGTATGTTTCGGACATTAAAAGCCGGTTCAACTTTGCCAGAGACGAAATGCGAGAGGGATACAAAATATTTGATTCCATATAGAGACTTTATTTTTAGACACATACATCTATTCGAAACAATAACGAAGAAATACAAAAGTACAAGAATTTTCGGATGCGTGTGATTTTTTTGTGTTTTTTGCGTTTAATATAGTCAAAAGCTATCCGCAAAATATGCAGACAAACGAACATCCATTTCTCGAAACCATCACACGGCATACGGCACTTATCGAAAAGATATGCCGCTCGTTCTGTGGCGACAGCCGAGAGGACCGCGAGGATCTGCGTCAGGATATACTGCTCAATTTGTGGAGAGGATGGAAGCACTGGAAACCAAGCCATAAACCCATTACGTGGATATACAGGGTGGCGAAAAACACCGCCATCACGTGGAAACGAAACAGAGAACGACAAGTCGAAATACAACCGCTGGAAACAACTGATATACCGCATTCTACAGACAACAACGAAGCCGTCGAACAACTATATTCGCTCATACGCCGGCTGCCGGCAGCGGACCAAAGGCTGATACAATTGTACATCGACGGGTGGAACGGAAAAGAGATGGCGCAGATGCTACAATCGTCTGAAAGCAACGTCACTACACGTATTTCGCGCATAAAGCAAAAACTAAATGAGATGAACAGAAAGGAGCAATTATGAATACCGACATCCTTATAGAACAACTGCACCAGGCCAATGCCGCCGAGCGTCAGGCAGAGCGCACGAGGCATATAAACTTCCGCCCCTGGTGGATAACCATACCCGCTGCAGCGGCAATAGCCCTGATGGTGCTGATTCCGCAGCATAGCAATGCAGAACCAAAGCCCGTGACAGGCCTGCACGTCTATTGCAACAACAACTGCCAGAAAGAGAACGCTATGGACATCATCAGGCAAAACATCAACGAAATAAGCATAACACACATAGAATCAGAAGAATGAAAAAAATAATCATCATACTGGTCACCTTATTCAGCATAGCGGCAGCACACAGCCAGTCGGCCCTCTGCCTACAGTTCCTGTCACAAAAGAACATACAGACCTATTGCGTCGACAACTACCCCCTTGGCAACGACGACAGCATCAACGTCACCTTCCTGATGGCCGCCGACAGCGATGCCTACAACACAATAGTAAAATACCTGTTTTCGCTGCCAAAACAGAAACAGCCTTCGTCGATAGGGCAACACTCCGCAAAAAACCAAGACCTCGACAACAAAAAATACTTTATCATACGCTTCTCCTCCGCATTGCCGAGCGACAAGGGGCAATACCTGACATTCTTTTCACCTTATAACCTTTCGGCAATGGTATTCCAAATCAGGAACGACAAAGATATGGAGAAAGTATTGGCTCACGTATTGACAAGAGAAACCACAAAAGACTAATACCGATGAAATTACGTAACTTTTTGTTACCACTGCTGATAGCAGTGGCGGCACCCGCTGTGTGCCAAAGCGTCGACACGACAAAGACTGCAAAACCAGCCAAAACGCTTCAGGCTGTAACCATTGCCGCAAAACGGCCCATCTACACCGCCGACGGCGAAAAGAACATATACAATGTGGCCGACGACCCGTCGGTGCAGAGCGGAACCACCGAGGACGCGCTGCAGAACACGCCCGGCGTGACAGTCGACGTGGAGGGCAACCTGCAGCTGCGCGGCGTGAGCAGCATAGAGATATGGATTGACGACAAACCGTCGAAGCTGAGCGAAGAGAACCTGAAGACCTGGCTGCAGACACTGCCAGCCAGTGCCATAGACCACATAGAGACCATCACGAACCCTTCGGCAAAATATGCAACCGAAGCAGAAGCGGTGATCAACATCATCACACGGGCCCACATCAAGAAAAACCATTTCTTGAGCTTTGGCCTTAATGCCGCCTCGCAGCCTTACGTCTCGCCGTGGCTCAGCTACACCTGGGCCAGCGACAAGCTGTCGTTCAACATCTACGGCAGTTTTCGCAACAGCAATAACGACAACGACTCGTGGAGCAAAAGCACCACATTCGGCGACGACCCCACGGCCCCGGGCAACCTCGAACGGTTGCAGATGCTGATACGCGACACCAACAGTTCAAACTATAGAACCCGCAACAATATGGGCACCATATTTATGAGCATCAACTACGCCATCGACAGCACCAGCGACATCAACTTCTGGAGCAACCTGAGCCCCAGCACATACGATATCGAGTCCTCTCTGTGGGTGCAACGCGAGCATTTCTTTCCTTCCCCTGCATTGTACATCTACAATCAAGACCAGACGCAACATTTCAACACGCTGTTTGGTTTTTTCGGAGGCTACTACACCAAACGATTCGACAAAAAAGGTCACAACCTGACCGTCAGCCTCAATGGAAACATCAACAAGACCGGCCAAAAAATCATCTATAACCGCATCTATAGTGTCACAGACGGCCTGGAAAACAACAGTTACAAATTCAAGGATGTAAACCAGTTTATGCCCTCCGTCACTATGCGGCTGCGCTACAACCGCCCCTACAGCGAGCAGGGCGAATTCACCTACGGCCTCTCTGCTTCCCAGTCCAACAGCTACAGTGACCTTCAGCCTTACATACTCAATGCAGCCTATGACGAGCAGACCACCGTCCTCTCCCCTGCCCTGTACGACACGCTGCGACGCTACATCTTCAACGCCGACAACAAAGCCGTCTCTGCCGACATCGGATGGCAGCACCGGTGGGGAGGCCTCACACTGAAACTTGGAATGGGAGCAAGGATAAGCTACTACAAGTATGCTTACACCGAGACGATTACACTTCCCGGTGTCGACACCTCACTGCTCAACATAACCTACAACCCCTCAATCCATCTGACCTATCGGACTGAGAAAATGCACAACCTGAAACTCAACTACACATTGCGTATGCAGAACCCCAACTCGAACGACCTGTCGCAGTTCCGCACTTATGGCGAGGACAGCTATCGTATTGGCAACCATAATCTTTCGCAAAGTTACATACACAGCGCCGAGGCGGGCTGGAGCAAATATATGAGCAAAGGCAGCATAAGCGCCGACCTGTACGCCAAACTGTCGACCGGCGAAATAGAATGGCTCACGGACGTCACCGACGGCATCGACCCCTACATCGGCAGGGTGATAACCTACAGCACGCCATACAATCTCGGCTCTTCGCATCGCTACGGCCTGACCGCCAACGGCACTTGGCGCCCCACGGCATTCTTCAACCTGCGCTTCGATGGAAATATCTATAACTATGGCTACAGCATCCATTACGACCGCTTGGGGAAAGAGCCGTACAGCGACAGCCAGTGGCAATACAGTATGAAGCTGAATCTGTGGGCAAAGATACTGGGACGCTATCAGGTGAACGCATCGGCCAACTACACTTCGCCAACGATAGGACTGCTGTCGACCGGCAGCGCACAATACAGGCTTAATGCCGGCATCCGTGCCGACTTCTTCAAACGCAAGCTTAGCGCCTTCGTCAACATACAGGACATCTTCAACTGGGGCAAACGCATTGGCAACGAGAGTAATAACACCAATCCATACTACATCCGCGAAAGCCTGAGCCGAACCCTCAACAGCCGCTACATCTCGGCCGGCATAACCCTGCGATTCGGCAAGATGGAGCTGGAAAGCAAAACCAAAAGCGGAAGCGAATAGCGATACCACACAATAAAATAAACATACTGGCGTTTACGTCGGTATGGAAACAAAACTCGAACTGCTGGCACCGGCGAAAAACGCCGAGCAAGGCATCGCGGCCATCAACCACGGTGCCGATGCCGTTTATATCGGTGCGCCGCTGTTTGGCGCACGCGTGGCGGCAGGCAACAGCATCGACGACATCGACAAGCTGGTCAAATACGCGCATCTGTTTGGTTCCAAAGTCTTTGTAACAGTAAACACGCTCCTTTTCGACAACGAGCTCGAAACAGCAAGGCAGATGATATGGACGCTCTACGACACTGGCGTAGACGCTATCATTATGCAAGATATGGGTCTATTGGAAATGGACCTTCCGCCCATCGAACTGCACGCATCGACACAGACCCACAACATCGACCCGCAGCGCGTAAAGTTCTTGGAACAAGTGGGTTTCAAGCGCATCATACTGGCTCGCGAAACATCGCTGCAGCAGATGGCAGCGCTGCGAAAAGAGACCACTGCCGACCTCGAGGCATTCATCCAAGGGGCCCTGTGCGTATGCTATAGCGGACAGTGCTATATGAGTCTGTTCCTTGATAAACAGCACAATAAAACCAACGAACCACCACGCAGCGGCAACCGGGGCAGCTGCACACAACCCTGCCGTGCCGCATACGACCTCATTAACAGTCCAGGCAAAGTGCTTCGCAAAAACGAGCACCTGCTCTCACTAAAAGACTTTTCTGCAGCGCAGAGTATTGAACCTATGATAGATGCAGGCATCACTTCGTTCAAAATCGAAGGACGCCTCAAAGACATCTCATACGTAAAGAATGTCACTGGCTACTACCGCCAGCTACTCGACAGCATAATGGCCCGACGCGAAGGGCTCAAACCAGCCTCGTCTGGAAAGACACGACTGTTTTTCACTCCCGATCTGGAGCGCACCTTCAACCGCGGTTTTACCGACTATTTCCTGAACAGTCGCAAGCCTATGGCCTCATACACCACACAAAAGTCGCTGGGCAAGATGATAGGAACCGTTGTTTCCAGCATCGGCAACACTCTTGTAATCAACAATAAAGAGCCACTGACAGCTGGCGATGGCATCTGCTTTTTCAATGACGAAAAGCAACTTGAAGGATTTCTGGTCAACCACGTGAACGGAAATCGCATCACGGCCAACAAGTCGCTGATTATAAGCAAAGGAACACAACTGTGGCGCAACAACGACTTCGCTTTCGAAAAGCAGCTGCAAGGCAATACATCGGAACGCAAAATTGCTGTTTCTATGACGCTTGCAGAAACATCCGACGGCTTAGAATTAGCACTCATTGACGGGGACGGCATCAAAGCATCCGTCACAGTAGAATGCGCAAAAGAGCCAGCACGCAACGAGACAAGAGCAAAAGAAACCATCATAGCCCAACTGTCAAAACTGGGCGGTACACCTTTTGAAATCAACAACATAGCCATCAAAACCAAGCAGCAATATTTTCTGCCGGCATCATTGCTGAACGAATTGCGACGCAAAGCAGTCGAGGCACTCCTGGAAAAACGTATCGAAACAAACAGACCGGCAGATACCATCCTTGCTCTCAACGACATACCGTACTTCCAAACCACTGTTGACGGCCGCGCCAACATAGTCAACGCCAAAGCCGAGGCTTTTTACCACCGACACGGCGTAACTACCATAGAACGAGGCCCCGACCAACCGGGAGTCGAATTCAAAGACGACTTTCCGCTGATGACCACAAAATACTGTCTGCGCTACGAACTGGGCCAATGCCTGATGCACAAGTGCAACAAAACCGTCAGCCCCGACTATGCCGGCGACCTGTTCCTTTACAACAACGGCAATAAGTTCAGGCTGTCGTTCGACTGCAAAAAATGCGAAATGCAAATACATAAATCGTAATATATGTTTGTAGAAATATGCTGTAATTCTGTGCTTTCCGCAGCCAACGCCAAGCGTGGCGGAGCATACCGCATAGAGCTGTGCCAAGCTCTGGGCGAAGGAGGTACCACACCGTCGGCAGCGGCCATAGAATACTGTGTCAAAGAGTTGAATCTGCACACACGAGTGCTGATACGTCCTCGTGGCGGCAATTTCGTTTACGACGATGCCGAGATGCGAGTCATACTGCGCGACATCGAGCTGGCCCACAGGCTCGGGGCTCACGCTGTGGTGGTTGGATTCCTTACGCCAGATGGCGATATCGACATTGCCAAGACCCGCCAGGCGGTAGAAGCTGCTAACGGTATGGATATCACATTCCACCGCGCTTTCGACGAATGCCGCAATCCGGAAGAGGCTTTGGAGCAGATCATCGACTGCGGCTGCAACAAATTGCTGACTTCCGGCTGCGCGCCGACAGCACTGGAGGGCAAAGAGATGCTCAAAAAACTGCTCAAACAAGCCGACAGACGCATAGACATAATCGGAGCAGCTGGAGTCACCGTCGACAATGTCCACCAATTAGTATGTGATACAGGTCTTTACGAAGTCCACGGTTCACTTAAGCATACCGTTGACGGACTTACCTGCACAGACACCGACCAAGTGCGTGAATTTATGAAAATCACCGACGATTTTCCAAATTATCCACCATTCAATTGATACAAAACATCTTTAATATGAAAGCTAAATTACTCATTCCAACGTTATTATTTCTCCTTTTGGCCACCTCGTGCCACAAGGAGAAACATTTCATCACCGACAAAGAATATCGTGCACAGGTTCACGACGACTTCGTCAACCGGCAGCAGATGGCGGCAGGACGCGCCGACGTCCTTTTTGGCGGAATGGACACACTCGACACCGAGACGCGCGAGGCCCTGGAATTCCTCTACGCCTATATGCCCTACAGCGACCTGGCCGACTACGACCAATCGTTTTACTTGCAGCAGATTAGAGCCGCATTCAAGGCACGCAAGGAGTTCAGCTGGGGCGAAAAGATTCCTGAGGACATCTTTCGCCACTTCGTTCTCGTCTATCGCGTTAATAACGAGAATCTTGACACAGCGCGGCTGTTGATGCAGCGCGAGCTGAAACCGCGCGTCGAAGGGCTTTCGATGTACGATGCCGCCCTCGAGGTCAACCACTGGTGCCACGAGTATGTAGCCTATCGCGCCAGCGACGGCCGAACGTCGGCACCGCTAGCCACAATGCGCACGTCTTTAGGCCGGTGCGGCGAGGAGTCGACCTTTGCCGTCACCGCCCTGCGCAGCGTCGGCATCCCGGCACGCCAGTGCTATACACCCCGCTGGGCACACTGCGACGACAACCACGCCTGGGTCGAAGTCTACATCCCCGACAGCAACCGCTGGTACTTCCTCGGTGCCTGCGAGCCTGACCCGGAATTGGATATGGGCTGGTTTGCAGTGCCTTCCACGCGTTGTATGATGGTTCACAGCAAAGCCTTCGGACGCTACAAGGGCGACGAGGAGGTGGTGAAACAGACCGCGCTGTACAGCGAACTTAACTTGCTGAGCCACTACGCACCGACAAAGAAAGCCACCGTGCGCGTCTTCGACGCAAACAACAAAGCCGTCGAAGGTGCTGACGTAAAGTTTAAGTTATACAACTACAGCGAGTTCTACACCCTCGCAACAATAAAGACCAACAAGAACGGCATCGCCCAGCTGACCACCGGCCTTGGTGACCTGCAGATATGGGCCACAGACGGACAGAATTACAATTACGTGATGATGGATGTCCGTCTGCAAGACACTGTAGACATATACCTTACGCGCGAAACTGGCACAGAATACACCGAGATGGCCGACGTTGTTCCCCCTGTTGCCGGCGAGGCCAAGGTGACACCCACCAAAGAGAAGGCCGACCGCAACGCAAAACGCTTGGAATATGAGGATTCCGTCCGCGGCGCATACGTTGCGACCTTCCCGACAAAAGAAAACTACAAAAACCTGCTGAAACCCAGCAAGAACCTGTCAGATGAGCAGGCCTGGGAGATAATCCACAAGGCTGAAGGGAACTATAAGGAGATTGCGAAATTCATCAACAACCACGCCGATGAGGATTTGACGGAAATGGTAACAATTACCTGCCCCTGCCTGGAAGAGGACAAGAATGGAGAGTATCATTCCGTCGGTGGCGGCGAAAACAAAACGTATTTCTTATACGACTATCTGCATACCTTTAGCGACAAAGATATGCGCGATATAACGGCTGAAACGCTTGAGGCACATTGGTGCAAACCGACGGTACCGGCCTTTATGGAGACTTATGAAGAATTCTATGAAAAAGGCCTGATGCCTGCCCGCATAAGCAACGAGATGGTGCGTCCTTGGCGGCAGTTCCTTAAAGAAAAACTTGCAGACATAAAGGATGCCAACAGTCTGATAGTATGGACAAAAGAGAACATTTCCGTCGACAATACTGGCAACTACTACAACTGTCCCATTTCGCCCCGTGGCGTCTATGAGCTGCGCCACAGCGACCGCCACAGCCGCGACATATTCTTCGTTGCCGCCTGCCGTTCGATGAATATTCCGGCCTATCTCGACAACGCCACCAACACAATCTACGTCTACGATGGCGATGCTGAAAAGTTCTGGAAGAAAGGCAAATGGGTCAAAGTGTCATTTGAAGAAGACACCGAAGCGCAACCCACCGCCAAACTGACGCTGACCTACAAACCGACAAAAGAGCTGGCCAAACCCGTCTACTGGCCACACTTCACGATAGCAAAATACGAGAACGGCGACTTTGTCACCTTCGACTTCGAAAACGACAGCCGTATGGACAAATTCCCAGCGACAATCAGCTTGGAACCAGGCTACTATCGCCTAATGACTGGCAACCGCTATCCCGAAGGCGACGTGCTGACCAGAACGGAATATTTCACCGTGACAGAAGGCCAGAAAGTCACTAAAGAAATCATTCTAAGACCTTTGGCTGACCGCAGCGCAAATGCCGCCGCAAGCATCGACCCGAACCAGGAAATCATTGCCGATATGGCCACCCTGGCCGACTATGCCGGCAGCACAGGTATGCTGTTCGTCTTCGTGGGCGACTACAAAGAACCCAGCAAGCACCTCATCAAAGAGATGCAAGCCCTTGAAAAAGAATACAAAGCCTGGGGCGGAATGACATATCTCGTAGCACCAGCATCGGCCAAACCAGTCAGCTTTGGACTGCCCAACACCGACTGCATCATCCGCGAAGCATTCGACAAAGACCCCTTCGAAACCCAGATTCTCAACGCCCTGAAACTCGACCTCAAGAACGACTATCCGCTTGTGGCACTGGTCAATAACCGCGGAGAAATCCTATTCCACAGCCACGGCTATTCCATTGGTTTAGCTGAACAAATATTAAAAAGAACAAAAAAGAACTAACACATATTAAAATAAATGCGTATTTTTGCATCCACTATCTTGGTGGACAATATACTTTTTATTCGCCAAAAATGCGCGTAATCAATATAATATACAAATCTACAAACCTCAAAACACCTAAGAAAAATGTGTGGAATAGTTGGATACATCGGGGAGCAGGAAGCCTACCCCATCTTGATTAAAGGGCTTCACCGACTGGAATACCGCGGATACGACAGCGCGGGAGTTTCGATGATCAACGCCAAAGGCGAACTGTCTGTATATAAGGCAAAAGGCAAGGTTTCGGCGCTCGAAGCATCGGTCGAAGGCAAAGACATCAGCGGCACCATCGGCATCGCCCACACCCGCTGGGCCACCCACGGCGAGCCCAACGCCACCAACGCACACCCCCACTACTCGCAGTCGAAAAACCTGGCCCTGGTCCACAACGGCATCATCGAAAACTACAAGTCGCTGCGCACCGAAATGGAGAAGCACGGAATGACATTCTGCAGCGAGACCGACACCGAAGTGCTGGTGCAACTGGTTGAATATACGCAGAATACACACGACTGCGACCTCTACACCGCCACACAGCTGGCCCTAAAGAGCGTCATCGGCGCCTACGCCATCGCCATCCTCGACAAGCGCAACCCCAACCAGCTGATCTGCGCCCGCAAAGGCAGCCCGCTAATCATCGGCGTGGGCAGCCACAACGGCGAGAAAAACGGCAAAGCAGAATTCTTCCTGGGCAGCGACGCAACGCCCATCATCGAATACACCAACCAGGTGATCTACCTTCAGGACGAAGAAATCGCCATAATGAACCGCGACGGCGACCTGAAAATCACCAACTTGAGCAACGTCAAGCAGACCCCCCAGCTGGTGACGCTGCAGATGAACCTCGACGAGCTGGAAAAAGGCGGCTATCCCCACTTTATGCTCAAGGAAATCCACGAGCAGCCGGCAGCAATGCGCATCTGCACCAAAGGCCGCCTCAATATCGTCGACAAAGACGTGCTGCTCAGCGGCATCATCGACCACAAAGAGAAATTCATCAACGCCCGCCGCATCATCATCTGCGCCTGCGGAACCTCCTGGCACTCAGCGCTTATCGGCAAATACTTCATCGAAGAGGCCGCCCAAATCCCCGTCGAAGTGGAATACGCCTCCGAGTTCCGCTACCGCAACCCCGTCATCTTCCCCGACGACGTGGTGATAGCCGTCTCGCAGTCGGGCGAAACCGCCGACACGCTGGCCGCCATCCAGCTGGCCAAGAGCAAAGGGGCCTTCCTGTACGGAATTTGCAACGTAATCGGCTCCTCCATCCCCCGCGCCACCGACAGCGGCACATACCTCCACGTCGGCCCCGAAATCGGCGTAGCGTCGACAAAAGCCTTCACCGGACAGGTCATAACCCTCATAATGCTCGGCCTGGCCATCGCCAAGGAGAAAAAGACCCTCAGCGAAGAGATGTTCCATATGCTCGTCGACGAGCTGCAGCAGATTCCCGACAAGATGCAGTGGACCCTCGACCACAACAAGGGCATCGACCAGTTCGCCCAGATGTTCACCTACGCCCGCAACTTCATCTATCTGGGACGCGGCTACAACTACCCCGTGGCCCTCGAAGGCGCGCTGAAACTCAAGGAAATCAGCTACATCCACGCCGAAGGCTATCCCGCTGCCGAGATGAAGCACGGCCCCATCGCCCTTATCGACGAAGAGATGCCCGTCGTCGTCATCGCCCCCAAGCGCGGTATGTACGAAAAAATCGTCAGCAACATACAGGAAATCAAGTCACGCAAAGGCAAGATTATCAGCGTCGTGACCGAAGGCGACACCGTCGTCAAGGGAATGAGCGACTACTGCTTCGAAATCCCCGACACGCGCGACTGCTACGTGCCCCTGCTGGCCATCCTGCCGCTGCAGCTCCTCTCCTACTACGTGGCCATCGCCAAGGGCCGCAACGTCGACCAGCCGCGCAACCTGGCCAAGTCGGTCACCGTAGAATAATCGACACACATACAAAAAAAAGCCGGAGCGAACGCTTCGGCTTTTTTTGTGACCACGCTGGGGCTCGAACCCAGGACCCCATCCTTAAAAGGGATGTGCTCTACCTGCTGAGCTACGTAGTCGACCTGTGATTGACTTTATTTTCGTGACCACGCTGGGGCTCGAACCCAGGACCCCATCCTTAAAAGGGATGTGCTCTACCTGCTGAGCTACGTAGTCAACGTATCGTTTTACCCTCAATTTTGAGTTTGCAAAAGTACTACTTTTTTGGAAACTGGCAAAAAAAATTAGCAAAAAGCCAGAGCGACAAACATATCATCCTGATTTTCAAAACCCAATTTTCCACAAAACAATCGCTACCCAAAGGGAAAAATCTCAAAAAAATTCATTTTTAACCCATTATAATGCGAATTTCGACGGCATTTTTTCGACAATTTCGGCTATTTTTTTCGACAAAAACGAACCATATAACAAAAAAAACCGAATCGGGATAAAAAATATTCGGAAGAACCCCGAAACGACCCCTCAAAATTGTTAATAACTCACTCCGAAAAAAGCCAAAAAATGGCCAAAAACGGCCTTTTGCAACTGCCTGTTTTCCAGGTACCATCTTCTTACCAAATTCTACCCAAGTTCTTACCAAATT
>R22__coassemble_654_pt1 | contig 20911 bp, 23 predicted proteins | sample R22__metabat2_high_PE_041 | metagenome-assembled genome bin R22 | reverse complement strand
AAGAACGATATAGGATATATATAAGAAATATATAGGAAATGGCGGAGCGGGTGGCAGGGGTAGCGTGCGTGGGGCGGCAAAGGGGATCGCCGCAAAAAGCTGGCGGAAGGGCAGGGTTGAGGCCGTTTTGCTGTTGCCGCTCAGGTGGCAACAAAAAAACATCTCCATTCGGAGATGTTTTTTAAGTTTTCCTGAAAGAGGTTTAGAATTTCTTGCTGGCTTTGAATTTCAGGACTTTCTTTGCAGGGATAGTGATGGACTTGCCGGTGCGCGGGTTTTTGCCTTTGCGTTTCGGTCTGTTCTGCATAGCGAAGGTGCCGAAGCCGATGAGGGCGATCTTTTCACCTTTCTTGAGTTCCTCTTTGGTGACTTCCATAAGAGCGTTGAAGGCCTTGGCGCTGTCAACTTTGGTCATACCAGCTTTTTTTGCAATTGCTGCAACTAATTCAGTTTTGTTCATTGTGATGAATTTGAGGGTTAAACATTATGATTTTGACGATGCAAATATATGGAGATTTTTTTGAAAATGTAACATTTTTTTTAAAAAAAATGTTAAAAAAATCCCTCGTTCGGTTATGTTGTTATTTTCCAATCAGTTGGATTGTATCCTCTGAGAAATTCATCGACTTTAATTTTCTTTTTTCCGCTGATTTGCAGGCTTAAAATTTTTATAAATCCGTTTTTTGTTCCGATTTTCAGAACTTCTTTGCGGTCTGTTTTTATTGTTTTTGCAATGCTGTTTGGGGCTTTTTCGTATTCGGCGTCGAATATTTTGGTCAGGATTTTTTCGCCTTTTGCGTCGGTGAATGTCGTCGTCGCGGCGGGGTAGGGGGAAAGGCCCCGGATGAAGTTGCGTATCTTTTCGCCGTCCTGCTCCCAGTCGATGACGCAGTCCTGTTTGAAGATTTTGGGTGCCGGCATCAGCTTGTCGGTTGCCGGCTGCGGCTGCGGCTGTATGGTGCCGGCAAACAGTGCGTCGAGGGTTTCGACGGTGAGCGCGGCTCCCATCGCGGCCAGCCTGTCGTGCAGTGTTTCGGCGGTGTCGGTGTCGGAGATGGCTGTTTTGCGTTGCAGCAGTATTTTGCCTTCGTCGATTTTTTCGTTGAGCAGGAATGTCGTCACGCCGGTCTCCTTTTCGCCGTTGATGAGGGCCCAGTTGATTGGGGCGGCTCCGCGGTATTGCGGCAGCAGCGATGCGTGCAGGTTGAAGGTGCCCATTGGCGGCATCGACCATACCACCTGCGGCAGCATACGGAAGGCGACGACGACGAAGAGGTCGGCACCGATGGCGCGGAGCGAGTCGGTGAAGCCGGGGTCGCGCAGCTTTTCGGGCTGCAGCAGTGGCAGGTTGTGCTCGAGGGCGTAGTTCTTCACTGGCGAGTAGTTGACCTTCATTCCGCGGCCCATCTGGCGGTCGGGCACGGTGACCACGGCGGCGACGTCGTAGCCCGCTTGCACGATGGCGTCGAGCACTGTGACTGCAAAATCGGGCGTGCCCATAAAAACGATTTTTCTGTTCATCGGATGTTGTCTATTTGGTTTCCAGCTGTTTCTGCAGGTCGATCATCTTCAGTGCGGTTATGGCGCCCTCGACGCCTTTGTTGCCGTGTTTTCCACCGGCGCGGTCCTGTGCCTGCTCGTAGTTGTTGGTGGTCAGGAGGCTGAAAACCACTGGCTTTTCGTGTTTCAGCGCGCAGTTTGTCAGGCCTTGCGACACGGCTTCGCAGATGAAGTCGAAATGGCGTGTTTCGCCTTGTATGACGCATCCGATGCCGATAACGGCGTCCAGCTCGGGCTGGTTGCGCAGCAGGAGGGCGGCTCCGGTGGTCAGCTCGACGCTGCCGGGCACGTGGACGAGGTGGATATCCTTGTCGTCGACGTCGTATTTGTGCAATGTGTCGATTGCCCCTTGTGCCAGAGCGTCGGTGATTTCGCGGTTCCATTCGGCGACGACGATGCCGACGCGACGCCCTTTGCCCGACGGGACAAGGCTGGGATCGTAATCGGAGAGATTCTGTTTTTTCATTGGTTTATACTATTTATATATATTCATTATTAATTGTAAATGCGGGATGAGGCCTACCTCACTCTTATTCTTAGTCCGGCTTTCGCCTTTTTTAGTTTGGGGTTCAGTTCTTTCAGCTGTTCTACGCTGGTGCTGTGCATCATAGCTATCCTTTCGAGGGTGTCGCCTTGTTTGATTTCGTAGTACACTTCGTGTCGCGGTTTGTTGAGAGGGCGCTCTTTGATGATGCTTTTGTCGGCCTTGAAAATCGGGTGTTTCCTGTCTTTTGGGCGGCTGATTCCGAAGTAGGTCTTGTCCAGATGCAGCCGTCGGGTGCGCAGTGTGTAGTTGGTGAAGTCGAGAATCCATTCTGGGTCGAAGGGCTCGTATTGGAAGCGTACTTCGAAGTGCAGGTGCGGTCCGGTGGAGCGTCCGGTGCTGCCGCCAAGTCCGATGATGTCGCCGGCATCAACCATCTGTCGTGGTTTGACAAGTATTTTGGACAGGTGCCCGTAGACTGTCTCCAGGCCGTTTTCGTGGCGCACGACGACCAGGTTGCCGTAGCCGCCCATAGGCCGGGCAATGCGTACCACCCCCGGGAAACAGGCCCGGACGGGGTCGCCGGTGCGGAGCAGGATGTCGACGCCCCGGTGCGGCCGTTGCCATCGGTCGCGCCATCCGTAGGGCGACGTGATGACGTTCTTCATCGGGAAGCAGAAGTCGCCGCTGTCTTTGAGCAGGCGTATGTTCACCTCGTCGGGAAGCGAGTCGAGCGGCAGTGTCCGCACGCGCACCAGGTTGCTGGCCAGGTTGTCGCGGTAGAAAAGCCGCCACATCGGCACGTCGCTGCCGTCGCCGTCGTAGATCTGTGCCGGCTTGCGTGTGCTACCATTGCTTTGTGCTGCAAGGCATTGCACAATCGCCAGCATCAGGCTTATGGTTATAGCCTTGATGCTGGATGCGAATGGGCGATATGTTCGGGCCGGGCGTTTTGCCATCGTTGTGTCAGGTGTTCAGTTCTTTGCGCAGACGACCAACGGGGATGCCCATACTTTCGCGGTACTTTGTCACTGTGCGGCGCGAGAGGCGGAAGCCCTCTTTTTGCAGAATGGCGGTCAGTGCATCGTCGGTCAGCGGTTCGTTTTTGTCTTCGTTGTCAATGGCTTTGGCTATTGCCTCTTTGATGTGCTCGGTGGCCAGCACTTCGCCTTGCTCGGTCACGACGGCCTTGCTGAAAAGGTCCTTGAGCGGGAAGGTGCCGAATTCGGTCTGCACGTACTTTTCGTTCACAATACGCGAGATGGTCGACTCGTCGAGTCCGGTGGCGTCGGCGATCTCTTTAAGCCGCATCGGGCGCAGGTCCTGGCTGTCGCCGCTGAGGAAGTAGGCCTGCTGGTATTTGAGTATGGTGCCCATCGTTGCGGCCAGCGTCTCTTGCCGTTGGTCGATGGTGTCGATCAGCATTTGTGCGGCGTTGGTTTTTTCGCGGATGAAGGTCAGTGTTTCCTGCTCGCCGCGCTTGAGGTTCTTGCTGGCTTCGAGTTTTTGCATCATTTCGGCGTATTCGCTGTTGATGCGCAGCCGCGGGCGGTTGCGGCTGCTGAGGGTGAAGTTGAGCTCGCCGCCGTCGCGCGACACGATAAAGTCGGGAATGATGTAGTGCGCGCCGCGGTTTTCCTCGTCGCGTCCCCAGCCGGGTTTGGGGTTCAGGCGGCGTATTGCGGCCAGTGCGGCATTGAGCTGCTTTTCGTCGATTTTAAGAATGGTCATCAGCGCAGCGTAGTGCTTGTTGCTGAGATGCGAGAAGTATTTGTCGACAATGGTTGTCGCCAGTTGTGTTGCGGGCTCGGGGTTTTCGATGCGGTGCAGCTGCAATGAGAGGCACTCTTGCAGGTTGCGTGCGGCGATGCCTGCCGGATCGAGCGTCTGGACGATTTTCAGCACGCGTTCCACATCCTCGTTTTCGGTCTCTAGGCCAGAACGGAAAGTCAGGTCGTTGGCTATCAGCTGGGTGTCTCGTCCCAGGTAGCCAGTGCCGTCAATGCTTCCGATGATTTCGTTGCCGATGGCGTGGTCGCGTTCGTTGAGCCCCAGCAGGTCCAGCTGGCGCATCAGCGACTCGATGAACGATGTGCCGTCGGCAAAGTCGTATTGCCGCTGCTCGGTGTTGTGGTCGCGCTCCAGTTGTTCGCGATAGCTGTAGTCGTCGTCAAAATACTCGTCGATGTCAATCCCTTTGAAGTCGCCGTCGTCGTTTGTCGTGTTGCTGTATTCATCGTCTTCGTTTGGCTCAAATGCTTCGTCTGTCGGCTCGCTCTCGATTTCCAGCATCGGGTTTTTCTCCATCTCTTCTTTCACTTGCTGCTCAAGGCGCGTCACGGGTAGTTGCAGCAGGCGCATCAGCAAGAGTTGCTGCGGCGTCAGTTTCTGCTGCATCTTCATCTTCAGTCTTTGGTTGTTCATAGCGATTGCCTTTTTTCTTTTTATAACAGAAAAAGGCGCGATTTATTATTGGTCCCCTAAAGATTTCGTGCATTTGACCGCTCGCCTGCCGAACAAGACTCTTATTGACAATGGGTTATTCTGTGTTGTTTTTTTGAATAGAAATTTTGGAACGGGCCCGCGCGCAACACGGAACCGAGTCCCTTTTTTTCGGAATGCAATGCACAATATTTTTATGACGTCAGCGTTATTCAAACAAAAATCAATCGTCTATGGAACAAAGTATGGAACTTAACCGCGCACAGCTGGGAATACTCCGTCTGCTTGGAAGGATGAATACGCTTGAGAAGGTCGAGGAATTGAGGCAGGTGATATCGAACTACTATGCCCAAAAGGCGACAGAGGCAATGGACCAACTATGGGATAGCGGCGCTTGGAACGAGGACAAAAACGAGTCTGTGCTCAACGAACACCTTCGTACCCCTTACAACGTATGAACAGGGTTGTGCTCGATACCAATTTTCAATGTTCTTCAAAACATAGATTTTCCCAGAATCAACGTGCTGAAAATTCAGGAGTTCCTTGCCCTGCTTAAGTAGTTGCAATATACGAGGAGCTGTTTCTCTGAGGACAATCAAAAGAAACAATAATTGTGGTTCCGCGCGCAGCGCGGAACCACAAATTTTTTCTTTACTCACGCCTTTCAGACTGCTTTTTGCTATGCTTTCCATCGTGGCTCGTTTTGTTTTCGTGCGGAACTTCGTTCTTGTTGTTAATTCGCATTTATATCGTACACGATATAATATTAAATAATGTTAAAAACAAGAAGTTGGGCTTGTAATTAAAAAATAATTTGTAATTTTGCATCGTGAACGATATAAATAATTAATCATAAATACTTCAATATTATGTCAATTTACGATTTTAAAGCAATCGCCAGCAATGGCAAAGAGATTGATTTCAAGCAATTCGAAGGCAAGGCACTTCTTATCGTCAACACAGCATCGAAATGCGGTTTTACGCCTCAGTTTGACGGTCTTGAGAAACTGAACGAGAAGTATCGCGACCGCGGACTTGTCATCATCGGTTTCCCCTGCCACCAGTTTGCAGCACAAGACCCGGGCAGCGATGGCGAAATCCAGGAGTTCTGCCGCCTCAACTACGGCGTCACTTTCCAGATAATGAAGAAAATCGACGTCAACGGTGCCGACGAACATCCCATTTTCACCTTCCTCAAGGAACAGGCTCCTACCGAAGAGTACAAGGGCCTGAAAGCCAAAGCCACGGGCACGATGCTCAAAGGCATCAGCAAGAGCTATAAAAAGGACAGCGACATCAGATGGAATTTCACCAAGTTCCTTGTCTCGCGCGATGGCCAGACCGTCAAGCGTTTCCCGCCCACTGACGAACCTGCCGATATGGAAAAAGCAATCGAAGAAATGCTTTGACCTATGCACGAACAGCTGAAATTGGATAACCAGATCTGTTTCCGCCTCTACGCAGCCTCGCGGCTCGTGACGCAGGCCTATCGCCCGCTGCTCGAGCCGCTGGGGCTTACCTATCCTCAGTATCTGGTGATGATGGTGCTGTGGGAGCGCGACAACCAGCTGGTCAGCGACATAACGCATCGCCTGATGCTCGACACCAATACCGTCACCCCGCTGCTGCAACGTATGGAACGCGAAGGACTTGTGGTGCGTACGCGAGGCATTGCCGATGGCCGCCAAACGCTTGTCAGCCTGACGCATAAGGGCAAGCGACTGGAAGACAAAGCCCAAAATGTCCCGACCTGTATGGTGCAAAATCTGTTTTGTGAGGGAAACATCATTGACTATGCAACGTTGAACGAAAAACTGGACATCTTGATTGAAGTTTTAAAAAAATATTGAAAAAATCGACTTTCGTACAATAAATTATAAAGGAAAGCGTTAATTGGTTTTCTTTACTGTTAAAAATGAAACATTTTTTCAAAACACTACTTTTTGCAGTACTCTTCATCGTGGCTTCCTCTGCGCAATCGCAGACACTCAAAGTCGTATCTTTCAACATACGATACGATTCCTACAACAAAATAGATGGCGAGAACGGTTGGGACTACCGGAAGGACGCCGTTGTGCGTATGATTAGGGACGAACAGCCTGATGCCATCGGACTTCAGGAGGCTTTGCAGCACCAGCTGGAATATCTTGACCAGCAATTGCGCGACTATCGCCGTGTCGGTGTCGGTCGCGACGATGGTGTCGGCGAGGGTGAGTTTATGGCCATCTACTACAATGTCAATCGTTTGGAGCTTTTGTCGGTCAAAACGCGATGGCTCAGCGAAACGCCTCTGACGCCGTCGCTAGGGTGGGATGCTGCCTGCCGGCGGACGGTGACCATAGCGCATTTCCGTGACAAAGAAACCGGCAAGGAATTTTCTTATCTCAACACACATCTCGACCACGTCGGCAAGACGGCTCGCCTCAATGGCGTCCGCCTTATTTCGAACCTCGCGGCGTGCACGTCGAAAAGGATGCCTGTCATAGTCGGCGGCGATATGAACACGACCATCGACGACACTATCTTCAACCAATTCTACGAGGTCGGGCTTGAGTCGGCCCGTTCGATGGCTCGACGCGCCAGCAACGCCATAACCTACAACGCCTTTGGCAAAGAACAGGGAGCAGTTATCGATCATTTCTTCGTCAAGGGTGCTTATGTCAAGAATTTCAGAACCCTCGACGGCAACTATGGGGTACCTTACATTTCAGACCATTATCCTATCGCAATTACAATCCGTCTAAACTAATGAAAAATATACTTTTGGTATTAGCTGCTTGTTCGTTTTTGGTAGCCTGCAACGGCAACGTTGTCTCCAAATTCGACAATGCAGGCAACACTCCTGTCGAAAAACGTGTTTATCCCATCGCCGGCACATACCACGAACTCGAAGTCGGCTATGCGTTCAATGTCGTTATGAGCGACACCGTTACGGAGCCGTCGGTTCAGATTGCTGCCGACCTGCACGACAAAGTGATATTCCGCATCGATGAAGGCACTTTGGTCATAAGCCTCAAGCCAGGTCACTACCGCAATATGGGCGAAGCCGTCGTGCTGCTGCCACACAATCCGTTGCTCGACGAAATCGAACTCAGCGGAGCCTCGCATTTCGCAAGCAGCCTTCCTTTGGAAGCCGACGAAGTGAGCCTCAGCCTCAGCGGAGCTTCTACATTCGAAGGTGTTATCAATGCCTCGCGCGAGCTTGACATTGAACTTGGTGGCGCTTCGCACCTTACGGCCGAGATACAGCAACAGGCTGGCAGCACCGACATCGAACTGAGCGGAGCATCCACAGCCACACTCAGCGGCGCAACCGGCGTGCTTGATATGGATATCTCGGGTGCCAGCAACCTCAACGCCAGCAACCTCAATGCAGCCAGCGTCAAAGGCGATGTCAGCGGCGCCTCGACAGCCGACGTGCTCTGCTGCCAAAGTGTCAGCGTAGAGGTCCGTGGCGTCAGCCACCTCACCTACGGCCTTGTCGCCGACGGCTGCACGCCAGCCGTCAACTGCCGCACCAGTGGCTCCAGCACCGCCAGCCAGCGATAGAATCTATTTTATGTAAATATAGTCTATCAAGGCCGCAGGAATAGTGGTCACGCTATGCTGTGCTATATCGATGTCAACTGAACTCAATCGCTTAAGAATTATTTATTAGTGTCAACTGAAATAATGATATTTGTGTATCATTATGCTTGATTTGTATATCTTTTTAGTGAGGAAAAATATTTTTATTTTGTTGATTTTCTGCATTTTTATAGAGAATCTTATTCTTTTTAGGCATTGGTATTGAAAAAATGCGTATATTTGCACTCGAAAATCGACGCGAGATGTCGTTCGATGCGAAGAAAGCATTTGTATTGGTCCGAAAACTGAAATTTCGCCAAAATATCACCCAAGGACTGCGATACTGATGCCTTTTGCTTTTGCCTATGTATTGGCCTCAGAGCCACTGCATATTGGAGCATAGGATAAGGTTCACAACAGTTTTATTTGGGTAAGGCGTTTGGCGATGCCTCAGTTTCATAGGACTGGTCAACACGAGTTCTATGCTTTTTTTGTATGTATTAAATCGCCAACCATAGGGAACTCGGGGAGGCACATAGTATGAGTACAATGTGGTATATAGATAAGTTAATAAAGAGAAAGAATAATAGTAACAGTTTATTTGCGAATCAAGAAAGCAGTCTTGTCAACGACAAGGCTAACTATCCTTCTGAAACGGCTATAATATATCGTAGTGAGATGGATTATATGTCACGTTGTATATTGGATTATCCGTCGATAGAAACAGGAGGTCAGCTGTTTGGCTATTGGACTTCGCTTGGCACGCCTGTGGTTCTGTATGCCATAGGCCCAGGACCTATGGCGCAACACAATCCTACGTCTTTTTTTCAGGATATGGAATATCTGAAAAGTATAGGAATGTTATTATATAGTAAATACCGTATGCAACATATTGGAGAATGGCATTCACATCACCAAATGGACTTGGCGCGACCGAGTGGAGGCGATGTTCAGACGATGCAACGAGGTGTGGGTATTCCTCAATTTCCAAGAATGTTGCTGTGCATTGGCAATTGCACACCTACGGAGACTGAAATCAATGCGTTTAACTTTCACGAGAACACCCCGCGTGACTATACACACGCTCGCTGGGATATTGTAGAGATGGATAGTCCTTATCGAAAGATTGTTGATGCTGAACTACAAAGCCGGCTTGTGCATCCGCATACAGGCAAGGCTTCATACGTGGCATCTATGCTGCAGCAGCACCAAGAGGAACGTCGGGACTTGAGGTCGCATTGGCTTACAGAACAAGTGGAAAATGTAGAAGAAATGAAAATGTTTGTGCAGAAAACAAAAACATTGTCTGGTAGTGAGAGTATAAAGACGATAATGTGCGATTCAGGAGAGCCAGCCATAAGTATTGCCGATGGAAGGATGCTTATAAAACTGCCTTTCGGTTTTCCAGAGCTAGCTCCTGTTGTTCTTGTAACAAACAAGAAAGGAGATGATATATTGGATGTTGACTATAAAGTGGTTGATATTGCCGCACGATGGGACTATCCTGCCCATTCGCTCCAAACATCATTTAGTGTATGGATTGAAGATGTAATTAATTCGTTGGTCAGAAAAAATGAACATAGTGTTAATCAATATTAATAAAAGTTATGGATTATAATCGCTATCTAAAAGAAAAACAAGTTATTGATCATTTTGTAAAAAACAAAAACACCTATCAATTCGGTGGACTTGACACGTCGTGTCCATACCTCCGCATTGCTGCTCAGACTAACAACAATAACGTGTATGTATTGCATTTCACGCTTGCAAACTATCCAAATGAGAAACCTAACGTGTATGTTGAATGTATGCTTCGAGATTGTCACGGAAATCTTATGAATACTCCTAGTGCAGAGAACCATACGTTAGCGCCGCACCCCCGGGGATGGACGCAGATATGCCACTATCACCCGTCAGCTTGGTCCCCGTCGCTATCGCTATGGCTTGTGTATATCCGGTGTGTGGTGTGGCTCAATATCTATGAACAAACCAAACGTACAGGCAGGGATATGCAGTACTATCTTAGTCATATGGGTAATGACTACAGGTATTGAGTTATTAATAATTTGATCTTATTTTTTTACGCATACTGTTATGGGAGAAAAAACTTTGGATGAACTAGCAGAACAGCTTAGTGAACAACAACAGGCTGGAGAGGGCAGAGTAGAACGTTTAGTTTGGGATCCGTTGCTGTTGGAGTTTCGTCGCCTCACACCTGAAGAGATTGAAGAGAATAAATATAAAAAGGTGGAAATGGCAGGATCAAATCCAATCGGTATGTTCTAATAGAACTTTAAGAAAATATTTTTTATAAACTTAATAAAAAAAAGAAATATGGCACAGGAATTAAGTCTTGATGACTTTTCAAAAAACATGAAACAATTGCAAGAAACAGGGCATAGCTCGAAAATGGTCTGGGACCCAAATTTGCTAAAATTTGTTGAACTTAGACCGTACGAAAATACGCCTTCTGATGGTACTCTAGTAAATTTTGCTGCGGAAGGTGGTTTTTATTACATACAAAAAAGGTAAAAACTATGATTTACGAGTCAGATTATGGTGTTCCTGTAATTTATGTTGATGGGGAGGAACTGAAGCAGTTTGCACAGTCGGATGCCGTGGAGGTTCCAGGATATGCCTATGAATGGGAGGAAGAGTGTGTGACACACATCCGTTTCAGACCTTTGGCGCATAGTTTTGGCATAATGAGGACTGTGACTTTCACCAAAGATGCTTCGTATGAAAACGATGCAACGGGCAGCTACGTTTACGTGGCCGATTCGGAAACTGCCAAGATGAGCGGTAAGACAGTTGTCTGCATACCTTCAATGGACAATCTATATTCGCGGTCAAAGGGCCTTATTGAACTTGGAACATTGGAGAACAAAAGGGTCTTTATTATTGGGCTGGGTAGCGGAGGCTCTTCTATCGCCTTGCATCTGGCAAAAACGGGCATTGGCCATTTCGTTCTGGCAGACTTCGACCGAGTGGAATTGCACAATCTTTCCCGTCACGTTTGTGGTATCAATGATCTCGGACGATTAAAAACGGATGCCATTTATGATGCCATAAAGGGTAAGAATCCTTATGCTAAAGTGGATCGGCTGCCAATAGATGTCAACAAGAACTTGGATGTGCTTGATGATGAAATCTCAAAAGCAGATCTTGTGCTTTGTTGTACTGACAATAACATATCGCGTTTCAATATATCGGAATCTCTTGTCAAGCACAGTAAAGTCGGCATCTTTGGCCGTTGTGTCACTCGTGCAGAAGGAGGTGATGTATTCATTTATCGGCCAGGAGGAGCCTGCTATGTATGTTTGATAGGCAATAAATGGTACGATGCTACAGCAGAAGAAATAACCGACCTAGCCTCTGCAAAACGGGCAGGCCGAATTCCGGCATACGTTTCAGAGGATGATGCAGCCGCAGTGGTACAAGTAGGTTTAAGTGCGGACATTGAGCCAATCAATAATATGATAGTTAAGCTGGCTTTAGTTGAGTTAAGCAGGGGAACAGACTCTGGCATTTCAATGTTGGAAAAAGAATTCACCTGCAATTATTATATGTGGGCCAATCGCCGCGAAAAACATTACGCATCGTGGGGCGATTTCAACAACACTGATCGTTTGCCTACTATTATGAAATGGTATGGTGTTAACATATCAAAAAACGAGCATTGTACTCTTTGTGGGAATGCAATTCTTGGAGAAGATGACAAGATTCGTCAGACAATGGAACAGTTGGAATCTATGGGTACAAAGGATTTAGGCAATATATCATTAGATGATGTCAAATAGTGGTGCGTAAACTATGCAAGAACTTGATTTTTCAAAGTTTTCTCAGGACGCATTATCGGCTATAGAGCTGGCGGCTAAATTATCTGTAGACGGTATGGGCTCCAACTCTGTTGGATACGTCGCCTTGATGGTGGCTGCTGTCAATGTGGGAGGCAGAGAAGTGTTGGCTTGTGTGCAGCACCACGGATACGATGTTGAGTCAACAATGCAATCGCTATCGCAGTGTTTCTCTGCAGGGAGGTGTATATCAGGCGGGGCAAAGTTTGACAATGAACTTGAAAACTTATTCTGTGGAATGTATATGTCATATAACAGAATAACACTTCTGATGCTTGTTGACCAAATGCTGAACTATCCCACAGCCACACTGAAGCGTCATCTTGTTCAGGAGAATAGCGCAGGTTCTATGCAAACTTCCCGCTCCCAGTCTAATTCGCCTAGGATTGTAGACGATGAAATAGGCGAGACTATTAGGGAGTATTGCACCAATATGCTTAAACAGGCCGCTGAAGGCAAGATACACCACGCTGTAGGAAGGGACGATGAGGTGGAACGCGTACTGCTGATATTGGCACGTGGTACGAAGAATAACCCGGTGTTGGTTGGCGAAGCAGGCACTGGCAAAACTGCCATTGTCGAGGAATTGGCAATAAGGTTGATGGAAAGAACAGTGCCACCAGTCCTTTCGGAACTAAAACTCTACAGTCTTGACTTCCCCTTGATAAAAACAACGCCTGACCCACTGGGCGTAATGAGGTCAATTGTAAAAGAGGCTTCATCAGATCCAAACATAGTCCTGTTTATAGATGAGATACATATGATTATTGGCAGCGGTTGTTCGTCAAACACTGATATAGCCAATATGATGAAGCCGCCAATGGCGCGTGGTGAGATAAAGATAATCGGAGCTACAACTATTGACGAATACAAGATAATAGAAAAAGATTCTGCCTTCGAACGGCGTTTCCAAAAGGTGATTGTTGATGAACCTGACTTGGAGTCCGCAATAAAGATAATAGAAGGAAGTCGAGAACGCTTTGAGAATCATCATTCTGTGATAATTCCAGTCGATGTGTGCAAAGCTGCCGTAACGCTCTCTGCACGATATATTCCGTCGCGTAAACTGCCAGACAAAGCCTTCGATCTTATCGATGAGGCTGCTGCTAAACTACGCATAGAAGGTTACGGAAGAAGGAGGTTGGAAACAGGAGATCTTAAAAAAGTGGTTACAGACTGGACAGGAATTCCTGTTTCGGATTTAGGAGATGATGAGGTGCAAAACCTTCAGAATTTGGAGGAAACACTTCACAAATCTGTTGTTGGACAAGACAGAGCTATTAAAGCCGTGGCCAATGCAATCAAGCGGAGCCGTATGGGATTTGCGGACCCAACAAAACCTATGGGTTCATTTCTTTTTCTTGGCACTACAGGCACTGGTAAAACCGAATTGTGCAAAGCACTGGCGAAATTCTTGTTTCACGATTCAGATATGATGGTCAGAATAGATATGAGCGAATATCAGCAGGAACACTCTGTCTCTCGCCTTTTTGGTGCTCCTCCGGGATATGTTGGATATGAGCAGGGCGGTCAACTTACAGAGGCAGTACGCCGCAAACCGTTTTCTATTGTTCTGTTAGACGAAATAGAAAAGGCGCACCCTAAGGTGTTTGAAACACTTTTACAGGTGCTCGACGACGGGCGTATGACAGATGGGCAGGGTAAGGTTGTAGACTTTAAGAATACAATAGTGGTTATGACTTCAAATATTGGACAATCGCACATACTTCGAACCTTGATAGGACAAAGTGTCAATGACGGCTTGGTAGAGGATTGTACAAATGAGGTAATGCGACAACTCAAGCAGAAGGTTGCCCCTGAATTCATTAACCGTATTGACAAGATAGTTATGTTCTTGCCTTTGTCCAAGTCCGATGTTGCTGAGATAGCAAAGATAAATCTCGCCAAAGAGGAGAAAAAACTGGCGGAACGAGGAATAATTATCCGGATAGCTCCAGTGGTTATAGACTTTATTGTTATGAAAGGCTATGAGCCAGAGTATGGAGGACGACCTATTAAAAGAGCAATAACTGAATATATTGTCAATCCGCTGACATCGGCTATAATTGACAATAAGATAAGCGTAAAGCGACCTATAATGATTACTGTGTATAATAACATAATCCATTTTACAAATGACACAATTGCCTAGTAATTTTAATCTGTCAAAATTAACATTTGGCGAGGATGCTCCAATACGTACAGCATTGCCCCCTCGAGAGTATACTAATGCACATAATGGATCTGTATGGGGATGGTTTAATAACCTTGTTTCTAACTTTGGCTCGTGGCTTACCGAATTTGGAGCTATTATTATCGGTTTTATTGTGCCTGCAATACCGGCGTTATGGGGTATAATAAAACTGATTGGATGGGTGTTCGGCGCATTTGAAGAAAACTTCATCTTTGGCGTTTTGGCCATTTTTGGAGCATTGTTTGTCCTCGGAATTGGGTTTTACGTATATTGTATAGCGTATTGTATTGTGTATGCCATTGTTTGGGCTCTGGGATGGGTATGCTATAACGTATGGACTCTGCTTGCTGCAGTTGCGATAGGACTTGTCATATGGGGTGTCGTTGCCCTCAATGATAATGACAGCAACTCCAGCACTCTTCACAGTGGAACAGAGTATTCGCAACCAGCATATACTCTTTATCAATGTACAGTCCCAAGACTAAATGTCAGAGCGGAACCAAATAATTACTCTAAAATTATTGGTGGATTTTTGAAAGGAGCGGAAGTTCACGTCTATGGTTTCGAAGGAGATTTCGCAAGAGTAGAATGGGATTACTCTGAAGCATATGTCAGTAAAAAATATATCGAGAAGATGTGATGGGTTTTTATAAATTTGCGTATAATCTATTGCCAGTTATATAATGATATAAAAGAATTAATATGGGACTATTGAATTCTCTTTTTAGTGAAGACCGGTGTATATGCTGTAAAAGTTATGATACAGATCGGTTCGATTTTAGAGAACTGCCAAAAGCCAGACAGGAAGAGTATTTCGATAAATATGGCGATGCGGTAGAAAAATGCTATAAATGTCGCCGTTGCAAAACGGTTAACATTAAAGGCCGATATGAAAAAAAGATATTTTATTGGAGAAATGGTATTCAAGGTTGGAATGTATAATAATAATAAAAGGCGGAATCCGAAAAGCCTGCAACAGAGTAGGAGTATTATAAAAACATATCACTTATGTTAACAGATCTTTTTAACGTAAATGAGGATATGGCTGTTTGCTCGATGGGATGCTGCGATTGCTTCAGTATGACCTGTCGTTGTGATTATAGCTGATCCTGTTTCTGATGTGGCAATTGCTTAATTGCGGTTGCCACATCATTTAAAGAAGAAGTGATGTCATTTTTAAATAAATATGAAAGAATATAAGGCATTAAGCAAAAAAGATGTATTTGCTATCCCTTGCGGCGAATACTTCGAAAGAGACCCACAGGCGTGTTATCTCGTATATGCACCGCTTGCAAATCTTTTTTTTCTCGCAACTCAAACGGAGGTTGATAGTATAGAACAGTCGTTGTTGAGTGGTGAGAATACACCTACGATACAGGCATTGCTTGGTCGTGATGGTGAAAAACTGCTATCCCGTGCCGAGGTCGGTTACAGAAAAGCGGCTACGCTTTATTTGCTCCTTAATGAAAAATGCAATTTCAAATGCCGCTATTGCTACTCTGCTGGAGGAAGAGACAAAACGGTTATGAGTCGTGAAACAGTTGAAAGTTGTGTCGATTTTTTCCTTGCTCAACGTAATGGATCTTCTGGAAAAAAGACAATTATGTTTGTTGGCGGAGGCGAACCTACACTCTCGTGGGAAATGGTCCAGTATGCCACGGAATATGCTCTTTCTGTGGCGGCAAGAAATAGCGTGGATGTCCATTTCCGCCTTTCATCCAATGGCTCCATTATGACTGACCAGATGTTGGAATTCTATAAGTTGCATAAGTTTGGAATGCAGATTTCATTCGAGGTCCTCCCCGATATCCAGATCGTGCAACGCGGTGATTGGAAAAGCGTAAACGACAATCTGACTCGCCTGTTGAAAGAAGGGGTGCTATGCACAATACGATCCACAGTAACGGCTGAAAATGTGGATCGTATGCCTGAAATGGTCGCCTACTGCCTTGAAAACTACAAGGGAATCAACAGTTTGGTGTGCGAACCGGTAGTGGATCCAGTCTTCTTCGACAGTCAAGAGAAGATAATGAGCTATTTTAAGCATTATGAAAAATCATTTATGGAAGCCCAACGTATGGCTCGAAGCAACGGCTTGACACTGATGTCATCAACCTATGGCTCATTACGCCAACTGAGGGAACGGTTCTGCTTCAATTTGGTATGCGTGACACCGTATGGAACTTTGACTACTTGCCCCAATGTCTCGTCTCCCAATGAAAAGGGATATGAAGAGGCCGTTTTTGCCAGGGTGGATGAGGCTAATAAGAATATTTTGTTTAGCGATTCGGATTATAGTAGACTAACGGAAAACACTATCCATACTGTCGAAGAATGTCGTAGTTGTATGGCACGCTGGAATTGCGGCTCAGGATGTCCAAACCAACGCCGGGTTTATAGTCAAGAAATTTTTAATCAAGTATGTAATCATACCAGAAGAATGCTTGTCAATTCGCTTGTCGAAGAACTTGCTATGCGCCACAATGCCAAATACCACACAGACTTTTACGATACAATAAAAAGCAAATTAAACAACTGACTGATCTTAGGCGTATATGAAAGAAGAAAATGTTTTCTATATTGATATCAGTGATTACCTAAATTCGAATGACGTCAAGGTGGGTATCCTTTATGCTCCTTTAGGGGGGAATTATGGACTTATTACCCACGAAGAATACTGTTTGCTGAAATCGCAACCAGACAAATATCATAAGGATGTTTGGACGAGTCTCTCTAAAGAGACAGAAGGCCTTGTCGACCATTTCAGAACAGATACTGCAGAGTTGTACCAGATAGATATTCTGGCAAACAATAAATGCAATTTCAGTTGCACGTATTGTTACTCGGCCGCGGGACGTTCAAGCCAGGTGTTGGATCTTGCCAAAGTCAAAACCCTTGTGGATTTTCTCTTTAAGTCCAATCACAACCCCAAACAGCCATATATCATCCATTTCAGTGGGGGCGGAGAACCTCTTCTCAGTCTAGATCTGATAAAACAAACCGTCGCCTATCTCGAAGAGACCAGCAGTGAGGGGAACAGGCATCCTTACAAACTTGGCATTGTCACTAACGGCAGTTTGGTGGACGAACCGACTGCACAGTGGCTACATAGCAAGAATATCGAAATTGTCATTTCCTTTGAAATTCTTGAGCATTTGCAAAACAAGGAACGTGGTAACTACAAACTGGTGTCATCAAACATTCAACGTCTCTCGGCGTTGGGCATTCCTTTCTCCATCCGCACCACTTTTACGTCTGAAGGGATATCTTATATGTCGGATATGGTGGAAGAAGTATACAACAAATTCCCAGGAATCAGAAATCTCACGTTTGACGTTGTACTTGCACCACGCCTGTTCCCGCAAGACAATGATTTAAGGGACTATTATCGACGTTTTCTTGATGGATTTTATAAAGCCAAAGAGAGAGGCAAGGAACTGAATATAGGAGTGTCCTGCCTTGCCGCAGAACCGTTGTACTCGTTGCGTGACAGAATGTGCAACGGAAAGTTTGTACTAACCCCGTGGGGCGAATTGTCGGCGTGCTCTAGGGTTACGTCGTCTAATGAGAATCATTACAATCATTATCGTTTCGGTTATGTTAGCCATAATGCTGTTGTAATTGACGAGGAGCATTTTGCTATGATTATGGGCGATAGCAACATTCATAGTGAAACTGGTCAATCAGGATACCAGTTGTTGGATTGTCGCAAATGTTTTGCAAGGTGGAACTGTGGCGGTGGATGCAGCCTGTTCAACAAGATGTTCCCTCCTGATACTGCTGACGGCATTGCGCAGGGGGTACGTTTCCACGAAGCTCGCTGCGAGTTTGTGCGTGAAGCTCTCCGCCGTCAGTTATTCTCTGTGATTCGTCATCGAATTCAAAAGAAATATGGTGTTGAAATCGACAAATATATTGAAATCCAACATACAGCGTCCTCTTAATGTCTTGATGGTGATACCTCGTTATGTGACTTACGGCTATGGGGGGCATTATGTTATGCCAATGGGGACTTTGTACGTTTCGGCATTTTTGAAAAAAGAAGGTGCTTTTAATGTCAATACGTTGAACCTTAATCATACCAATGGCAATGAACGGGATTGTTTGGCTCGCAAAATGCAAGAGTGCGGAGCAAACATCATTGGTATTGGTGGGTTGAGTGGCGAATATGTTGACATTCATAGGATTGTTAAATGGGTAAAAGAACTCAATCCTGAATGTTTGGTAATTGTAGGTGGTGGAATTATGACCTCCGATCCTGTTGCAACTATGGGCGTGATGCCTCAGGTCGACTTTGGTATAGTTGGCGAAGGGGAACTGACAGTGACGGAGTTGTTGTATGCTATTCGCGATGGACGGAGTCTCGAAGATGTGGATGGTATCGTCTTCAGACGTGACGGAATGCTGGTTCAAACGAAACGTCGCAAAGAAATTATGAATTTGGACCTGCTCCCCATCCCCGACTATGAGGGTTTCAACTATGGGGATTATCTGCAGACAAATCCTGACATTAGCGACGAAGGTAAAAAGTATTCGCAGGTCTCTGTGATTGGCGGCCGTTCGTGCAAGTACAATTGCACGTTTTGCTTTCACCCGTCAGGAACTGTTTATCGTCAGCGTAGTCTTGAATCTATTTTCAGAGAAATAGACTGGCTTGTGGATCGATACGATATCTCTTATATTGCTTTGCGTGAGGAATTGTTCGCAACTGATAACAGAAGAGTCGCCAATTTCTGCAAAAGGGTTGAGGCTTATGACTTTGATTGGTCTATTCAGCTGCGTATTGATAATGTCAATCCAGAACTGGTAAATATGCTGAGGTCAACGCGCTGTCGGTATATTTTCGTAGGTGTTGAAAGTGCCAACAATGATGTTCTGCGAAGTATGCGGAAAGGTATTACGGTGGAACAGATAGAGTATGCACTGTCACTGCTGTCCGAGGCTGGACTTAATTCCAGGTCGGGTGTGATATTCGGTGATTCTGCGGAAACCTACAATACGGCTCTCTCTACACTGGAATGGTTTGAGGCAAACCGTTCACGTTGGAGGATGTTTGTAGATATGGTAATAGCATTCCCTGGTTCGGTTCTGTACAAACGTGCCATTGCATCAGGTGTCATCCCTAATCCAGGTCAGTTCCTTCGGGATGGATGCCCAATAGTAAATGTGTCATCAATGAGTGATGAGGAGTTTTTGGATATAGTTGCTCGCGTCGAGGCAATAAATGGTCGTCATTACAACGTGAAATCCTATAAGCAAAAGTCGTGAATACACATATAACGCTTGTAACCACTATCCCTAATCAAGTGGTTGAATCGCTGCAGAGACAAAATAACATCATTTTGTCTGTCGTTGAGGCTACACCATTTTATATTAGAAATTTAAAACCTCCTGTCACAGACGCTTACAATATTTTGATAACATACCGTTGCCCATATCTTATACCAGAAGGAGTATTTAGGCTTTTTTCTTTGGCTCTCAATATTCATCCTTCGTTGCTACCTAAATATTCAGGACTAAATCCTTGGATAGAAATGCTCGCGAATGAAGAGAAAAAGGGTGGGATAACAATACATAAATTAAACTCTATTGCGGATTCAGGAGAAATTGTAGCGCAAGAGCCATTCGACTTTCCTATCCCTTTTGATATTATGTCAGCAAGAAACAAGGCTGATCTGATTGCTGCAAGACTTATAGTTTCTCTATTAAAGAGTGGAAAACTTATATAGTCTGTGTTTTAGTTGCTTTTTTATAATGCTAATATGTGATATTTCCAAATTTCACAAAATGTGTAACACAAAATGTGAAATGCTTAAAAAGGCGATATGCTTCAAAAGAAGAGTCCCGCGATGTCGCGGGACTCTTCTTTTTGCGGACGGGTAGTCCTTATTTGGTTGAAGATTATTCTTCCTCGTTGGCGGCCTCTTCGTAGGCTTTGAGGAGGGCCTGCTGTACGTCGGTGGGCACCAGCTCGTAGCTGCTGAAGGTCATCGTGAAGGTACCGCGGCCGCTGGTCAGCGAGCTGAGGGCGGTGCAATAGCGGTTCATCTCGGCCAACGGAGCTTTGGCGCGCAGGGTGGTGTACTTGCCTTCGGCATCCATACCCAGCACCATAGCGCGGCGGCCCTGCAGGTCGGTCATCACGCCTCCCTGGCTCTCGGTCGGGACGGTGACGGCGACGTCGTAGATAGGCTCCTTGATCTTCGGGGCAGCCAGTTTGAAGGCCTCGCGGGACCCTGCTCCATCTTTTCCATAATACCCTTGAGGATGGCAGGCATAAAGCGGGCATCGATCGAACCGCCCACGATGCAGTTGTTGAACACTAGCTTGCCGCCCCACTCCAGCGGATACTCCTGCGTGTCGCGGATGGGATACTTCGTCTGGTTGGGCATACCTTCATAGTAAGGTTCGATAAGCATATGAACCTCACCGAACTGGCCGCTACCGCCCGACTGTTTCTTGTGGCGGTACATAGCCTCGGCGCTCTTGGTGATGGTCTCGCGGTAGGGGATGTTGGGAGCGGTGAAGTTGACGGCCAGCTTGTACTGGTTCTCGAAATACCACTTCACGGTGTTCAGGTGCAGCTCGCCCTGTGTGCCAAGGATGACCTGGCGCAGCTCGCGGCTGTTCTCGAGCGAAAGGCTGCGGTCGTAGGTGGCAAGGTCCTTCAGAGCAGCGCCGACCTTCTCGTCGTCGTTGCTGTTGGCAGCCTTGACGGCGACCTGGTAGATGGGTGTCGGGAATTCGATTTCGCTATCGACATCGTCGGTGTTCTTCGGCGTGGTCAGGGTATGGTTGATCTTGACA
>R22__coassemble_636_pt1 | contig 21385 bp, 10 predicted proteins | sample R22__metabat2_high_PE_041 | metagenome-assembled genome bin R22 | reverse complement strand
GCGTAGTTCAGCTGGTTAGAGCGCCAGATTGTGGATCTGGAGGTCGTGGGTTCGAGCCCCACCTCCCACCCTGGGAAGCACTTCCAACACAAAAGTTGAAGTGCTTTTCTTGTTTTAAGATAACTTCGTACGAAGACCAAAACGAAAACGAAGACCAAAACGAAAACGATGGAAAACACAAAGAAACGCCTCCTCTCGGGCCTGCAGCCCAGCGGAGAACTGACAATCGGCAACTACTGTGGCGGCATACGCCAATTCCTTGAATACCAAAAGGAATACGATTCATTTTTGTTTGTTCCCGATATGCACACCATCACGGTGCCGCAGGGTGACCCGCGCCTGATACAGGAGCGCATACGCCGCTTCGCCAACCTCTACTTGGCCTGCGGACTGGACCCCGAAAACTGCACTTTCTACGTCCAAAGCGAAATACCCGCCGTGAACCAGCTGGCGTGGATACTGGAATGCCACACCTATATGGGCGAGCTGAGCCGAATGACGCAGTTCAAGGCCAAGAGCGAGAAGCAGACCAACATAGGCTGTGGCCTGTTCACCTATCCGGTGCTGATGGCTGCCGACATCATCCTGTACGACAGCAACGTAGTGCCCGTCGGTGCCGACCAGAAGCAGCACGTCGAGCTGGCACGTGACATCGCCGAGCGAATGAACAGCAAATACGGCGACCTGTTTGTCGTGCCCGAACCCATCATCCCCAAAGTCGGAGCCAAAATCAAGGACCTGCAAGACCCCACCAAGAAGATGAGCAAGTCGGCCGAAGACACGTCGGGCATCATCTTCCTGCTCGACAGCGAAGCCGCCATAAAGAAAAAAGTGAACCGCGCCGTGACCGACAACGACGGCTACGTGGCCTTCGACGAAGAGAAGAAGCCCGGCATCTCGAACCTCATCACCCTCTATTCGGCCCTGAGCGGCACACCGCTGCAGGAGGCCATCGACCACTTCAACGGCTGGGAGCGCTACGGCGACTTCAAGAAAGAAGTGCTCGAGGTCATCTACGAGACCCTGCGTCCCGTGCAGGCCGAATACGAACGCCTGTCGCAGACCGACTATGTCGACGAGGTGCTGAACCGCGGCCGCGACCGCGCCAACGAGATTGCCACCCGCAAATACGACATCGTCCGCCGCGCCGTAGGCTTCGGAAGATAAGCGGAAAGCGGAAAACGGAAAGCGGAAAGCTAAGCTGACGCATCAAATAGATCTCACTTCTCCGTTCTCACATCTCCGTTCTCACATCTCTGTTCTCACATCTCAGTTCTCACATCTCAGTTCTCAGTTCAATGAATAGCGAGCGACTTTGGAATGCCAACTACTGGAAGGTGATGGTGGCCAATTTCTCGATGGCCTTTTCGGGATATCTGCTGACGCCGCTGCTGCCGCTCTACCTCAGCGAGCAGTTCGGTGCCACCAAGGACACCATCGGCATAGTGCTGGCCGGATACATTGTCGCCGCCTTGTTGGTGCGCCCCTTCAGCGGCTACCTGGCCGACAGCTTTCCGCGCAAGCGGGTGCTGCTCATAGCGCTGCTGCTCAACGCCGTCATCTTCGGCGGATACCTGGTGGCGGGGTCGATGCTGCTGTTCTTCATAGTCCGCACGCTGCACGGCGGTCCCTTCGGCGCCTCGTCGGTGGCCAACAGTACCGTAGCCATCGACGTCCTCCCCTCGAGCCGCCGCACCGAGGGCATCGGCTACTACGGCCTGAGCAACAACCTGGGCACAGCCATAGCCCCGACCATCGGAGTCTATGTCTACACCCAAACCCATAGTTTCCAGCTGCTTTTCATCCTGGCACTGGCAGTGGCGCTGATAGGCTTTGCCGTCGACGCCACCATCAAGCTGCCAGAGCGGCAACTGATGCAGGACCGGAAAAAGCTGTCGCTCGACCGCTTCTTCCTGCTGCGCGGATGGCTTGTTGGGCTGAACGTGGTGGTGTTCGGTTTCTGCTATGGCGTGCTGAGCAACTACCTGGCCATCTACAGCAAGGAGACCCTCGGCATCACTACCGGGACGGGCACCTACTTCGCCATCCTGAGCGGCGGCCTGATGTTGTCGCGCATACAGGGCGGACGCGCCCTGCGGCAAGGCAAGATAGTACACAACGCCGCCGAGGGCATTCTGGTCTCGACGGTGGGCTACCTGCTGTTTGCCACAGTCCACAACCCCATCGGCTACTACGGCTCCGCCCTGCTCATCGGACTGGGCAACGGCCATATGTGGCCCTCGATGCAGAATATGATTGTCGACCTGGCCCAGCACAACGAGCGCGGCACCGCCAACAGCACCATCCTAACGGGCTGGGACCTGGGCTTGGGGCTGGGCATCCTGCTTGGCGGCATCGTGGCCGAACACATAGGCTACACCGCCGTTTTCGTGTCCACGGCGGTGGTTCACATCGCCGGCGTGGCGCTTTTCTTTGCTGCCACAAGGGGCAATTTCGAGCGGAACCGTCTGCGTTGAGGCGCAGAACCATCAATCTATCAATCAGATTCGACCGGCTTTTTACAATAAAAACCAGATTCGACCGGCTTTTTACAATAAAAAGAGGTTTCGCTCGTTATTGTTGGAACAAAACCAAAACGGTCGAACTATGAAATTCAGAAACATTACAGTTTTTGTCTGTTCGCTGTTGGTGGCAACACTTTCCGCCTACAGCCAAGAAGACTTTGGACACAGCAGGATAGACACCCTAATAGGTAAGATGGAATACGCCAGTGCATACAAGCTGGCGCAGGAGCAATGGCGGCAGTCGCAGCTGTCGGACGGAGCGTCGCAGCTGAAGGCCGCATTCTACCTTACCGCCATCGACTACGCCTACAGCAAAACGCCTGAGGATTCGGCCCTGATGCGCTACAGCAGCCTGGCGCATCGGCTGGAAGGTGTGGAGCAGGCTGTGGCGTACGCATTCCTTTTCCAGACCTACAAATGGCTCTATGCCGCACGGGGATACTCTCTGGCAGACAACAAGCCTTCGGACGACAAGGCGTTAGGATGGCAGCAATGGCACAAGCAAAGGATGGTGGACAGCCTGACGGCCTGCGTCGACAGCATAATGGCAAAAGCCGACCTGCTGCGGACGACGAGCGCCAAAGGCTACCGTTGGCTGAGCAGCGGAGAAGACCAGATACAACCGATGGATACAAGCCTGATGGGTATGATGGTGCAAATGCTGATTGGAGCGGAGCAATACTATGCAAACAGCGACTTGCTGAACGAATCGCAACGGGCAGCAATACAGCAACCCCTTACGCTATTTCTGAAAAACACCTCAGATGGCCTGCCCTACCCCTTTTCTATACACCGGCTTGTGGCCAGCGCGTTTGCCGAATCGGCTGCCGACCAGCAGCTGTGGATCGATCTGCGGCGTCTTGAGACGTTCGACTTCGACTCGTCGCTGACAGAAGCTGTCGAAAATCTGGAACACCATTATTGGCCGCAGTTGAAGAGCGACGGGATGAAAGCCTGGCTGAAGCTTTGCCGCGCAATTTGCCTTTATAAGGCAGAAAGGCGGGTGGAGTCCGAACAGCTGTGTCTGGAAACAGAGCGGCTGTATCCCGACACGTGGGGAGCCGACGAATGCCGTAAGCTGCGTGACGACATCTGCAGGGCCGAAATCAAGGTCAGCTACAACACCGTCGAGTCGTCGCACCGCAGCCGGTTGGCCTGCGTTGAAGCACGCAACGTAGACACGCTGACTTTCAGAATAGTACCCAAAGAGAGCGTTCCCGACAGCCTGATACGCAACAGAAAGGCCGACACCCTGCGCGTGATTCCCGCCATAGCGGAATGGCGCCAGGCATTGCCCGGGTCGTCCGACCGCCTTATGCACCGCCACCTGGTGGCTCTGCCTCCCGTGCCTCAAGGCGACTACTATCTGGTGGCGCTGTCGGACAGCAACTACAGCCACAACGAACTGCAATCGGCCGATGCGGAATTTATAACCTACAGCGACCAGCCTTCCGCCAACAGGCGTACACAGATGACAAACTCGTCAGGATACCTGATAGACCGAGTGACCGGACAGCCGCTGCCCAACCGCCGCGTGACGCTGCACCTCGATGGCCCGTTTGGTTCGCGCGACTACAAACGCCGTTACCGCACCGACAGCGAAGGCTATTTCAGTTTCCCCACCTCAAAGGCACGCTATTTATTTAAATATCCCCATTCCATCTCAGCCGACATTGACGGCTATGAATATGAATATCCAGACAGATACGGATTCAGTATGCTAATCCACAACGAATCGAGAAGAAAATCGAAACTTCTGGACATCATAATGACCGACCGCCCCATCTACCGTTTGGGCGACACGGTGCGCTTCTGCTGCATAGCCTACAGCAAAAAGAGGACTGGCGACACGAGGCGCGAAACCTTAAAGCCCAAGGCAAAACTGAAACTGGTGGCCTGTCTGGAACAGGACTACACCGACACCAAGGACACCATTATGCTGACCACCGACCAGTACGGCCGCTGCTGGGGCGAGTTTGTGATCCCCACGGATGGCCGCAATGGAGAATATACACTATCGCTGTATGAACCCAGCCGCGGAAGTTGGGATCTGGACTCATACTCAAACAGCCGCACGATTACGGTAAGTGCCTACAAACCGCCCCGTTTTGCGGTGACACTTTCCACCACCGCAGCAGATGCCGACAGCACAGCAAATACCGTCCGACGCTTTGGTAAGCCCATAACCATCTATGGCACAGCAATAAGCTATAGCGGCGCTCCTATGACCGGCGCCCGGGTGAGATGGGAAGTGTCGCGCGAGAAGATGCAGGACCCCTTCCAGGCCTACTCGGTAGCCGACGAATACCCGTTCTTCGACAGCCTCGAGGTGGACAGCAACGGACTGTTCCAATTCACTTTCACGCCCGAGAGAACTAAGGCAGACAAAAACGAAGACTACATATACACAGCATACGTGCTCGTGCTGGACGCCGACGGCGAGCAGAGAGAGCAGCAGCTCGCATTCCACGTCAGCGATGCCGACGGCTACTGCAGCCCCGGCAGCGACGACCTTAGCCACCTCGCTTTCGCCTACAACAACTTCGACCACCAGCCCCTGAAAGGAACCGTGCGAGTGCAGCTGTACCAACTGCGCCAACCCGACACGCTGCGGATGCTCGACCCGATAATGCAGGAATATCCCGACGCGAAGTGGGTGGGCACACGCGAGGAATTCCGCCGGACATTCCCGCATCTGGCATACACAGCCGAAGAGGCCGACAAACGCCGCTGGCCGACAGTGGCCACACGCTGCGACCAGACAACCGAAGAGCGGCAAATCGACATTGCCGGACTCCCCTCGAGCCTCTACCGGCTATGTTTCACAGCCCCCGACGGCAGGCAATACGACACAGTGGTGAACTACGTGGCCCCCGGCGGACGCGTGACAGGCGACGACATCGTCTGGGTTCGCTCGACACCGAAGAGACGATATGAATATGAGGCCGTTGGCATAAAGATAGGCGACACCATCCGCTTAGAGCTCGGCAGCCCATTCGGCAACCAGCCTCTCTACTACAGCGTCAGCAGCGTTGCCAAAGTCTACCGCAGGGGAATGATGGTTCTTGACAGCAGCCACACATCCACGCTGGACATCCCCGTTGTAGACGAAATGGAGAACGGCATCACGGTGACACTTACAGCGATGCGCAACGGCAGAGTCTTCAACCATCACTACCGCTACATCGTAGCACGGCCCGACCGCTGGTTGAACGTCGGCATCGAGACATTTCGCGACCACCTTCATCCCGGAGAGAAAGAGCAGTGGCATCTGCAAATCAGCAATGCCGACACCAGCAACGGAAAAACAGCCAAAGGCGTAGAGGCCAACCTGTGCCTGACGATGTTCGACAAGTCGCTGGACGAATTTGCCCGCGACAGCTACCTCTTCTGGCCGTGGGGCATCAACTACGCAGGCACACGGGCCACGTTGGCGCGCTCCGAAATGAACAAAATAATTTTCAACAGCCCACTCGTCAGCTTCAAGGCCTCCGCCAACAATTCCAGACCCGAATTCGGCCCTATGCTGCCAGTTTCGCGATTCTATTGCCACCAGATGAGACTCGGTTTCAATCCTGGAAGACTCAACGGCACCGTCGTCGACAGCCGTGACGGCGAGCCGCTTATCAGCGCCAATATTGTGTTGCGGAAAAAAGGTGAAATAGTGACCGGTGCGCGTACCGACTTTGATGGAGATTTCAGCATAAAAAACGTTCCCGAAGGCAGTTACGACCTGGAGGTTTCCTATATGGGATACAACACACAAAGACAGCGTATAACCATCAGGCGCGACGAAAGGCTGCGCCTGCACATAGCGCTGACGCGGTCGGGAGCGGCACTCAAGTGTGTCCAAATCAAAGCCAGCAAGATTCCTGTTTTGGACGTCGGCGCACCCGAACACGGAAGGCGGTTAGAGGCGAGCGACATAGCCCGTATGCCAGGCAGCAGTGACGAGATAATAGCCGCTGTGGCCGGCGTTGGCTATGCCCGCGGCGAAGAGGGAATGGTCTCACAGCAAGGCAACGTGCGCAAACGCACCGGCGTGAATGTGCCCAAAGAAGCCATCGCCGAAATACAGCCGCTCCTGCAGTTCGACGGCAGCACGGGCGAACGGCCGATGGCGTTGAGGAAGAATCTGTCGACACTTGCCTTTTTCAAGCCCGACCTGCGCAGCGACAAAGAGGGCAGCATCCATCTGACGTTCACTATGCCCGAAGCCCTTGCCCAGTGGCATCTGTGGGGCACGGCTTGGACCGAACGGTTCCAAACAGGCAACATAGACCGCACACTCTGGACCCAGAAAGAGCTGATGGTGCAGCCGCTGCTGCCACGATTCCTGCGCCAAGGCGACACCACCGAAATCCGCGCCAAAGTCTCGAACCTGACCGACAGCGCAATCCAAGTGGAAGTGACCCTCGAAATAGGCGACCCCGCGACGACCGGCGCAGCACCGCTTTCCGCTTTCCGCTTTCCGCTTTCCGCCATCACGGTGGAAAGCCACAGCAGCGCCATCGCAAAATGGCGGGTGCCCGTTGGCGACCAGTGGCATACGGCCGAATACAAAATCTACGCCCGCACGGTGCGCCACATCGGCGGCCACCTCAGCGACGGCGAACAAGGCCTGCTGCCCGTACTGCCGCGGCGCGAACGCATTGTCGTCAGCCATCCGCTCTACGTTGCAGGATGCAAGGATTCATCGCAAAATGCAACGGCATCGTTCAGCATACCCATAGGCGGAGCCGATTCGGTCGACATAGCATTCAATGCCAGCCCAATACAATATGCCATCGAGGCCCTACCCCACTTCGAGCGGCACCGTATGCCCGGCAACCTCTATTTGGCCAACAGCATCTATGTCAACAACCTTAAGGCAACGCTGGGCCAACTTACGGACAAAGAGCGCAAACGCATCAGCAGCCGCGCCCGCGGCGACCTGCAAAAGCTGCTCGAGTCGCAGACCTCAGAGCAGGGATGGAGCTGGATGCCCGGCGGCAAAAAGACCAACCTCAACATCACAGCCTCAATACTGGAGCGCATAGTTCCCTACACACTGCAATTGGATGGCTACTACAAACGCCAACTGAAAAAAGCCCTGTCGGCACTTGACAAGGCCATCGTCAAACAGTACAGCGACCAGATTCAAACAGTAACGAATTCACGCACTAACACATTCACGCATTTTCGTAATAACACAATCTCAATCCTCTACGCCCGAAGCCTGTACTTCGACAGCGAGCCGTTGTCGAAATGCGACAGCGCAACCCGCGAGGCATACGACCACTACTACCGCCAGTGCCTAACGACAATCGACGACGACATACCGCTTATGTGCCAGGGGCAGCTGGCGCTGCTGATGCAGCATTGGGGCGACACGGCCAGTGCCAAAAAGGTGGCGCGCCGACTGAAAGAATCGGCACACGTCGACCCGCAGCAAGGGATGTACTGGGTGAAGAACACGAGCGGCTACGGCTGGTACCAGCGTCCTGTGGAGACGGCGTCGCTACTTGTCGATGTCTTTGCCGATGTGCTGCACGACTGGGAGTCGGTCAACCGCATACAGCAATGGATACTCACCGCCAAACAGGGCACCACGTGGAAGAGCGATATGGCCACAGCCTACGCCCTCTCAGCCCTGCTGCGCCAGCCCACTGGCAGCGTCCGTCAGGGCAAGGCAACAATCGCCATCGACACACTAACGAATTCACAAATTAACACATTAACGAATTCACAAATTGATACCCTCGTTGTCCGATTGGATAATCCGACCCCTTACCCCGCCTGGGGAGCCGTGTTCTGCAGCAGCGAGCTGCCAATCGGCAGTATTCCCGCCAACGGCAGCGGCATCAGCCTGCGCAAGACCATCAGCCTCGTCGCCCCCGATGGCAGCCAGCACCTGCTGCAACCTGGAACGGCGCTTCGCATCGGCGACCGCGTTCGCGTGCATATCGACATCCATTGCCAGCGCGACCTCGACAATATGGTGCTGACCGACCAGCGTGCCGCCGCCTTCGAGCCCGTGAGCACCGCCAGCGGATGGCGCTGGTGCCACGGTGACGGAGGCGCCAAAGGGTTCCACTATTACACCGATGTCCGCGACGATGCACTGAACTGCTATATCGACCACCTGACGGAGGGGCACTACTATGTGGAGTACGACCTGTGGGTGCGCAATGCCGGCACCTTTGCCGGCGGCATAGGAAGCCTGCGCAGCGTCTATGCACCCGAATTCAGAGCCAACACAACGTCGACGACAATCCGCATTGTGGATTGAGACAAACCGGCCGGCGCAAAGCATCAGGAACGCATCACCCCGCCAACTTTTCCCAGCCACAAGATGCAAAAGTGACAACCAGAATCAGCTAACCACAAGCCGTTTTGCGAGTCATCCGCTCCGCCATTTCAACCATACTTCGACCATCGTTCGACCATCGTTTAACCATTTAAAATGGTTAAACGATGGTCGAACGATGGTTAAACGAACGTTGAACGATGGTTGAAATGGCGGTGCTGGTGTGGTGCGCTGGACTCAAAAGTGCCTGCACATAGAGCAAGACGCACAGCGCAAGCTCGGTTTTGTCTTATATGGATTAAAAAACAACGGAGATGCAAAACAAGCGTTCGCATCTCCGTTCACTTTTTTCGGGACTATGTCAGTCTCACTTGGAGGAGACGACGAGGTAGTCGGTGAAGCGCCAGAAGGCGTTGACATCCTTGATTGTCAGATAGGCAACCTTTTTGGTGTCGTTCTCGTCGTAGATGAGTTCGTACGAACCTTCGGGGTGCTTCGAGATGACCTGCGCCTTGCGCTGACCGATGGCAATGGTGGTAACCTTGGTGCGGTCGATGGTCTGGAACTTGCTGACATCCATATCGGCCGAGGTGTTCTGTTTCTTGCCGATGCCGATGAAGCCGCCACTGGTGTTGACGATGCCCATTTCCTTGAGTTCCTTGAGCGAGCCGACGATGTAGTAGGCCTTGTTGGCCTCGTTGGTCTGGTAGGCGATGTAGTCGTCCTTCTCCTGGTTGGACTTGGTGAGGTCGCTGACGTTTTCAGACAGTTGTTGGATGGTGGCCTTGCTGACCGACAGTTCGTTCATCAGGGTGCTGATCTGGCTCTCCTGGTCGGCGATGCGCTGGTTGAGGTTGTCGACAAACTCCTGCAGCTTGCTGTTCTCCTGTCCAAGCGAGGAGATTTTGGCATTGAGCGAAGCGATTTTCTGCTTGTTCTGAGCCAGCATATTGTCGATTTCGGCCAGCTGGTCGGTGATTTGTCCCTTGACGCGCGAGCTCATCTCGGGATTGCCCTGCTTGAGGCTGTTCACCTTGCTGTAGCGTGCCGATATTTCGGAGAGGTTGGTTTCGATTTCGTTGAGCACCTCGAAGAGGGCGTCGATTTCGCCGTCCTTGGCGTCGATGATGGTTTGCAGAGAGTCGGCGCGATGGATAGCGGCGGCTTTTTCGGGGTCTTCGCCGTTGCAGGCGGCAAAAAGGAGCGGCATTGCAGCCAGGAGGATGAGAATGTACTTTTTCATATCGTTTTTTTTAATGTTGGACAATAAATGATTGCTTATTCGTTATTCTTTCTATAGAAACGAATTTCCGGCTGCTTTATTGTGGCTGCAAAAATAAAAAATCGATATGCATAGCAATCCGCTCTTAAACCAATGGAATACACCTCGACAGACTCCGCCGTTTGGCCAGATACACATCGAGCACTTCGCGCCTGCCATCAAGGAGGCTATAGCGAGGGCGCAAAACGCTGTCGACAGAATTGCGCAACAGGATGCCGAACCGACGTTCGACAACACCATAAATGCTCTGGAACAGGCCTCCGAACTGCTGGATCGCGCCGTAGGACTGCTGATGAACCTGAACGAGTGCGACTCGACGCCCGAGATGCAGGAACTGGTGATGGAGCTGATGCCTGAGATTACGCGTTACGAAGATGGTGTGTGGATGGACGAGCGCCTGTTCGGCCGTGTCGACACGATTTTTGCAAATCGCAGCACGCTGTCCCTCAGCGAAGAGCAGCTGCAGGTGCTTGAAAAATACCACCGCCGTTTCATCGTCGGCGGAGTGGGCCTCGACACCGACCACAAACGCCGTTTTGCCGCCATCAGCGAGGAAATTGCCACCCTGACCGAGCAGTTCGGGCAAAATGCGCTGGCCGACACCAACGCCTTCACGCTCAACATCGTCGACCCCGCCGACCTCGAGGGGCTGCCCGAAGGCGTCCGCAGCGCCGCACGCCAGGAGGCCGAAAGCCGGGGCCAGCAAGGCTGGACCTTCACGCTGCAGGCTCCTTCCTACCGTCCTTTTATGACTTACTGCACAAAGCGCAGTCTGCGCGAGCAGATGTGGCGCGCCTACAACAGCCGAGGCAACCGCGGCGGAGAGTCGGACAACAACGCCATAGCCCGCCGCATCGCCAACCTGCGCCTCGAACAGGCCCAGTTGCTTGGATACAGGAACTATGCCGACTGCAAGCTGGAGCGCACGATGGCGCGCAACACCAAGACTGTCATAGCTTTCCTCGACAGCTTGCGCGATGCCTGCATCAGCTATGCCCGTCGCGACCTGGACGAGGTGCGACAGTTTGCCAAGCAGTGCGGTGCCGATTTCGAACTGCAGAATTGGGATTTTGCCTACTACAGCGAACGTCTGAAGCAGGAACGCTACGGGTTCGACAGCGAACTGCTGCGCCCATACCTGCCGCTGGAGCAGGTGCGCGAAGGCATCTTCGGTCTCTATCGCCGCCTGTACGGCATACGCTTTGTCGAGGCGCCTTCGATAGAAGTCTACCGCAACGACGTCAAGGCCTACGAAGTCTTTGACGGTGACCGCTTTATGGGCGTCCTCTACTTGGATATGTTCCCCAGTGCCGGCAAACGCAGCGGAGCCTGGATGACCGACTTCCGCGGACAGTCGAACCTCGGCGGCAAAGAGGAACGTCCACTTATACAGGTGGTTTGCAACTTCACACGACCCACCGACGGCAAACCCGCCCTGCTCAGCTTCGACGAGCTGCGCACCTTTATGCACGAGATGGGCCACGCGATGCACGGCCTGCTCAGCGAAGTCTGCTACCCCAGCATCAGCGGCACCAGCGTGCCACGCGACTTTGTCGAAATGCCGTCGCAGCTGATGGAAAACTGGTGCCTCGAGCCCGAATTCCTCAACACCTTCGCCCACCACTACCAGACCGGCGAGACGATACCACAGGAATATATCGACAAGCTACGCCGCGCCGAGAACTTCGAAGCCGGATGGCTCTGCCTGCGCCAGCTGAATTTCGGCACCGTCGATATGTGCTTCCACACGCTGACCGAGCCCCTTGCCGACAGCATCAGGATAGAAGACTTTGAGAACGAGGCAATGACGCAACTGCTGCCCACCGTCGGCGGATGCTGCACCAGCACGGCATTCACGCACATTTTCAGCGGAGGGTATGCCGCCGGATACTACGGCTACAAATGGGCCGAGGTGCTCGATGCCGACATCTTTTCGCGCTTCAAGGCCGACGGAATCTTCAACGGCGAGACCGCACGGAAGTTTCGCGAACGGATTCTGAGTCGCGGAGGCAGCAGCCATCCCGCCGACCTGTTCCGCAGCTTTATGCATCGCGATCCCGACAACAGTGCCCTATTGCGCAGATGCGGCTTCGGCGCCAAGTGATTGTTCTATATCCGCCTGCAGCTCTTCAAATTTGAGAAAAACGTGGCCGCTATTGTCTTTCCACACCACCTTGTCGTGATGCGGGAAAAGGTCGAGCAGCGGATGGTGGTCGCCAAGCAGTTCGTCGTCGGTGCTGAGGGCGAAATTGAGCGGAGTATCGGCCGGCCAGCGCCCGGACTGGTTGAGTTTTGACTGGCAGCAGAAAACCTTTTGGTTGAAATCGCTGTAGACATCAAGCAAATCGATGTCAAAATGCGACCCTTGGAAGCTTTGAGAATTGATAATGACACGTCTGATGGTGGAAACAACATCGTGGACCGGATTGACCACCCACACCGGGCCGTGGAAGAAGGCCGTTGCGCAGAGGGCCTGATAGCCTCCGAAACTGCTGCCGACAAGCATAGAGACGTTCTCTTCCTCCACATAGTCGTGTATTTGCTTCTGGATCTGCCAGGGTGTGCAATGGAGATAGTCGAACGTGGGAGACACAACGCGGCACTGCGGCAGCATCTTGCGCAGCAGCTGTCCCTTGGTGGCATTGCAGTCCGAGCCGTAGCCGTGGATGTACATTACAGTCATAGTGGCAGATTGGTTTTTGCCGCACAAAACGCAAGAAACAGGCTTTTATTGCATCGGAAGCAATATTTTAGTGATATGGGCGTTATTAAGTCAATCTATGAACTCCAAGCGTTATTCCAACAGTCTTGCAGCCTGGTGCTGGCTGCTGCTTTCGGCGACGATTATCGTCATCGTGGCCTTTTGCCATTTCCCCGATGCTGCCGACTGGAAATGGTGCCTCCCTCTCGAAGGCCGTTACCACATACCGATGATGGTCGGAGGGTTTGCCTTCGTGGCGATTGCGTCGCTCTTTGTCTTCAAATGCTGCCGTTCGGAAACGCTGCACCGCGGACGGCTTTGGGCCATTACCGCAGCGCTGACCTGCATCCAGACACTGCTGGTTTACAGTTACTATGTCCACACCGACTGGGACGTGCAGCAGGTGACGGGACTGGCGCAGGCTATGGCCGAAGGGCGCTCAATAGAGGAATTTGAGTCGTATTTTCGCTGGAGCCCCAACAACTTGTTACTGAGCAGGCTTTTCGCCCTGGTGTTTTTCGTCACCGGGCCGTTGTGGGGCCTTAAGACAACGCTTTTCCCGTTGCTGATGCTGCAATGCGCCGGAGCGGGACTGACGGCGCTGATGCTTGTGCAGACAGCGATGCACATCTGGCACCGAAAAGACTGCGCGGTAATGGTTTATGTGCTCTACACGCTGCTGGTATGGCTGTCGCCGTGGTGGTCGGTCCCCTACTCCGACATCTGGGGACTGATGCTTTCGGTGCTGTTGCTTTGGATGGCCACAGCGGCACCATTCAAAAGGCAGTGGGTCAGGATTTTCGTCTTTGCCGCCGTCAGCGCTTTGGGTTACTACATCAAACCCCAGACGCTCTTTGTCGGTTTCGCCATCGTACTGGTGCAACTGCTTGATATGCTTCGCAATCGCGACAGTGTAAAAAAGCTGTTGCGCCCCACCGGAACAGCCCTTGGCGGCATTGCTGCCGGTGTGCTGCTGGCCCACATCGCCGTGGCGGGATGCGGATTGCATCTGCACACCTCGAAGGGACTCGACGCGCCGCACTACCTGATGATGGGTGCCAACTATCAGTCGATAGGTATCTACAGTGCTCAGGATGTTGACTTTTCGCGCAGTTACCCCAAAAAGCGCGAACGGCACAAAGCCGAACTCGCCGAGATGCAGAGACGCTACAACGCCCTTGGCGTGGATGGGACGTTGCTACTGTGGGGCCGCAAGAACTTGCTGAATTTCAGCGATGGAACATTCTATTGGGGCCGCGAAGGCGCATTCTACAAATATGTTCCCGAGCGGACAGGTTGGCTGTCGCGACTGACACGCAATGTCTATTACAATCGCGGCGAAAAAGGACGCTGGAACGATGCCTGGACAACTTGTACCACAGCACTTTGGTTTGGCATTCTGATATTAACGACGTTCGCCGCCCTGCCAAAGAAGCGGAGAGCGGAAAGCGGAGAGCGGGCAATGGACATCATATTTTGGTCGTTGCTGATGCTGACTCTGTTCCACACGCTGTGCGAAGCGCGTGCGCGCTATCTGTTCTGCTTCGCTCCTATTTTCATACTGGCCGCTGTCGAAGGAATCCGACGAATTATACCTGCACAAAACAATGAGAACTAAAACTTTAATACTTGCGGCAATGATTCTGCTGTCGACAGCATCCGCTTTGGCCCAAAGCAAATGGAAGTACAATCTGGGCCTTGGCGGGACATTCAACAGCGGCAACATCAACAATATAGGTTTTCGCAACACTGGCAGCGTCAGCCGCAACGACAGCATCTTGGCGCTGGATGCCAGCTATCGCTATCTCTATGCCGAAGAGAAACGAGAGGCGACGAACCACGAACTGGGAGGCGGCGCGAAAATGGACCTGTATCAATACAGCCGCTGGTCGCCATTTTTAGCCACCGACCTCGTTGTCAACCACTTCAAAGGCTATGATTTCAAGATAAGCCTGCTGGCGGGAGTGAAGTACCGCTTGTTCTCCATCCCCGGCAGGTGCGACTATTCGCTCAGTGCCGCCATCGTCGAGGACTACGTCAACTACCATATCACCGACCCTGCGGCCGACACCATAGACGGTTTTGTGTCAAGAATTTCGCTGCGCGGCAAAATCAAGCAACGTATAGGCGAGAGCACGCAGCTGAACCACACTACTTTCTATCAGCCGTCGATAACAGACTTCGGCGACTATATCGTTTCCAGCATCACAAAAATCGAGAACCGGCTCAACCAGCATCTATTCCTCGACATCATCTTCGACTTTGAGCACCGCAGCGTTGTTCCCGAAGGTCGCAAACGAACAGACATCGCCACCGAAGTGGCCTTGCGACTGTCATTTTAGCAGACGGATTAGTTATTCATATTCAGCACCTCCAGTCGGATAGTGCCCATATCGCCTTCAAGACTGTAGCGAAAGAAATGAACTGAGTCGAAATCCATATTGAAGGGCATTTCGGGGATGCTGCTGTTCAAATAGTGGCGGTAGTCGATCTGCTGGTATTCGCGGTCGCGGTCGGGCAGGTTCTTGGTGTCGATGCCCTGAGGATTTGAATACTTGATATTGCGGCGGTCGAACTTCTCGCGGCTCATACCGGGAGCGGAAATTTCGAAGTGGACGTTGTAATCATTGCTATAAAGCGTGAAGCACCCATTACTGTCGGTGTAGGTATTCATCCCAACCGACCAGTCGTCGTTCCATCCGCGGACGACAGCCCCCTCGACGGGCTTGCCGGTAGACTTGTCGACGATGCGTCCCGTCAGGCGGATATTGCTGTAGGCAAGCATATTGTAGTAGTTGACGGGTCTTAGCTCCTCGTCGGTGTAATAGCAGCTAAAACAGAACAGACCGTCAGTAAAAACACGGGCGGCAGGTTTGGATTTGCCAGTAGAATCGCGCAAGCCGGTATATTTTGCTTCAAAATTGACACCTGAGGGGCAGTCCTGAAACTCCCACCAGCCATATCCAATTGCCCCAAGGTATTTTGCACGTTCAAATGTACGATAAAGGAAATGCCATTGCCAATCCCACGGCACCGAGTCGTTGTCGGCTGGAAGGCCCGTCTCGCCTATCATCCAGGGCTTGCCGCAGTAGTGGCTGTACCACCACATCTCGGAGTAGACGCGCAAGGGGTGGTAGGTGTGCATCTCGACGAAGTCTGTAGGCAGCATCGAGGGGTCCCATTCGAAGACCTCGATGGGCTCGGCGGTGGCTATGGTGAAAAGCTGGTGCGGCGCGTAGGTGCGCACCCAGTGTCGCCATTCGCTCGCAAGGCGGACGGCATCCATCTTGTCGCGCTCGGGTTCGGGGTCGAAATAGAGCGGCTCGTTGAAAAAGTCGTACGCCCACAGCGCCGGCAGGTCGGCCAGGTGGCGCAGAAGTCCTTTGGTGTAGCTCTGCCAATAGGGTTCGAAAGGTGTCTTGATAAGCAGCATCACTTTCAGCCCCGCGCTGTCGGCCGTCTGCACCATTCGGCGCGTGGCTTCGAACTTGGCGGTGCTGTCGCCCTCGCCCATCACGTCGAGGCAGACGCGGACGGCATTGAAACCCCAGCTGGCGATGGTGTCGAAATGCTCGCGAAGGTCAGTCCCGGTGTAGTAAGGAGCCGGAATGACGCGGTCGCCATCGATAAAAGCCTTGTAGTTGAGCATCAGCGGAAACCAATATTCTCCATCGAGGACGAAATGGCCGTCCTGAAGGCCTACATAGCCTTCGGTGACGGGCGGCAATGAGTCGTTGTACATTATATCGTTGTCTGAATGGTTGCACCCAACCATCAAGATTGCCATTAAAGCAATATAAAGTGCGTTTTTCTTTACCATTGTTTCAGTTGTTAATCAATCATATCACTCACATAAAAGGACTCGGGGTCTACCGCTTCGCCTTCGACACGTATATGAATAACCTTGCGGTGCCTGTTGTTGGACACCACCGCCTCTCGTCTCCACAGGTTTCCATCCTTGTAGAACAGGTTGAAACTTTTGACGGGCGACAGATAGAAACAGTCGGCCCCAGTGCTGTCGGCAACTGTGACAAGCAATCCGTTGGCTTTCTGCACCTCGCGTGCCCCAAACAGGTAACAGGGTGCCGAAGGGTATTCCGTCCGTTTCTGTTCCAGCATAGCCGAGTCGATCGCATAGTGGAACTTGCGACCGGCACGAAGGTCAATCAGGTCTTCGATGTCGTCCGTGCCTTCGCAGATAGCATTGGCTGTGCGCGATGTGGTATGCAAGGCCTCGGTATAAAGCAGGGCATCGTCGGGCAAAGCGTCAAAGAAGCCGGCACGAGACATCTCGGCGATGACAACAAAACGGTTCTGGCTCCGCTGCCATTCGCGGGACAGATGCTCGTTGGCAGTACCGATGATGACGGCAAAAAAGAAAACCAAGAAAGCCCAGAAAAAATGCAACAATCTTCTGCCCCACTGGGAGGAGACCGTTTTCAGCGTCAATGCCACAAGGACTGCTATGGCGAGGGCAACGCCAAAATAGGAATAGAGCGACGTGACATAGCCCTTAAGCCAAGTGGACCAATCCTGGTATTTGGGCGTCATCGCAATCAGCACATTGGCGCTGAAGGCGAAAAACAACGCTCCTGCCAACACTGCCAACAGCTTGCGCCACGAGTGTTTCTGTACATCTATCCGGCGGCACAGCAACACAAAAAGGATGCATTGCAGCAGTGCATTGACAATCACGATAGCCGACGAATGGGTCAAAATATAGCCGGGATTGTTATACAGCCCCCTCAGCAGCATAGAGTTCTCTGCGATAAGAGATTTGCTTTGAAAGTAGTTTTGTCCTGGCAAGGCCACCAATGTAAGGCGCGTCACGACTCTGAAGAACTTGTCTATGGTAAAGCCGTCTCCGTCCGTCAAGCGTGCACCGCTATAGGCTGCCATCTCAGGCATTGTCACCGACAGCCAATGCCGGTAGCCCACATAGATGGCGGTATAGACAACCACCGACAGCACCATAGGCACCATTTCAAACCAAAATGCAGAATTGCCCCACATCCGACCAAGACCGTCACGCCGCCAATGGCGCAAAAAGATATAGAGCGCCACCAAAAGGATGAAGACCACGTAGTTCTCATAGAACAACGCAGAGACAAAGAACAGCAGGGCAGCCCACACAGGTTTCCAGCGGCTTCCTCGCTGGTAGTGGTTCACCAAAAGCAGAACGCCACACAGGAATATCAAAAAGCTGAAAGTAAAATAAAAAGGATATGCCGTAACGGCAATGAAATAGCCATATCTTGTAACACAGGTGTTGAATATCAGCAGCAACAAGGTCATCAGTCCAATTGTGCGCGAGCGGAATATCCGGTTGACCAAATAGGCAAACATCAGATAACATCCCACCAGCATCGAATACTGTATTATCTTTGCGACGAGGAAATTGTCGGCAATGTAGGGTACGTAATAAAAGAATTTGGTGATGAGGAAATAAAAGCGGCCCTCTCCTTCGGCATAGGCCCTGTGGTCCATCAGCCAATACTGCCACGAATGCTGGGCCGTGACATAGTATTGCAAGTCGTCGCTGGTGGTGAAACCCACCTTGAAGAACGGTAGCAGACTCAGGATGATGGTTGCAACAAAACCAAACAAAAGCCACCAGTCGCCGCTCTCTTGTGAAACGTCAAATAGCTTGGAGTCTCTGTGTTTCATTGGGTATGGCTGTTTTTAAAGAACAAGCAAGGCCTTAAGGTCTTGCTTGTTCGTGTGTTTTTATTTCGGGGGGTTAGAATCCGAACACCTCGTCGAGGGTCAGTTTCTTAACTTTTCCAAACTTGGCCAGCTTGTTGAAGTCGATCTCGCTCTCCTTGCCAAGAACGAGGTAGAACTTCTTCTGACCTTTGATGTACTGCTTCTGGAAGCTGACCAGGTCGTTCATCGTCATTTTCTGATAAGCCTGGAAATTCTGTTTGCGCAGAGGTTCCTTGAGACCCAAGCGCTCGCACTGGAGGTAGGTGCTAATGATGCTGAACTTGGTGGTGCGTGCGGTGCGGGAGCCGGCGATGAGAGCATCCTTTGCCAATTTGAAATTGGCTTCCGACTGCGGCATATCGTTGAACAGTTCCTCATAGGCGTCGAGGGCGTCAAACAGCTTGTCTGTCTGGGTGATAACGTTGGCGCTGTTGTAGAACCAGTCATCCTTGTGGAAGGCGCTGCTGTAATAGCTGCTGGCGCTGTAGGCGAGGGAGCGTTTCTCGCGCATCTCCTGAAAGACGATGGCGTTCATCGAGCCGCCGAAGTATTCGTTGAAGAGGTTCACCTTCGGTGCGAGAGCGGGGTTGTACTCGGCGCCGCGGAAGTATTCGGTGAGGTAGACATTCTTGGCGTCATAGTTCACGAAGAGCACGGTGTTCTCGTCGGTGGGCTGGGGATAGTATATTATTTTGGCAGGAGCGTCCTTGGTGGACTTCACGGTGTGAATCTTGTTGACGGTAGCGGTTAGGTCATTGAGGCTTAGAGGACCATAGTAAAGAACGCGATGCTTGTAAGTGAAGAGATTGTGGATGGCATCGGTAAGCTGCTTGGCGGTGTAGGCACGGAGTTCGGCGTCGCTCTCGGTGGATTCCTTGAGGGCTTTTTCGCCATAGATGCCGTAGGTGTTGAGGGCGCGGAAAGCGGCACGCTGATTGGTCTTGTTGTCGGTGCGGCTTTTGATGACACGCTCGACGAGCATCTGCAATGCCTCGTCGTTGGGCTGGCAGGTGGCCATAATCTCTTCGACGAGGTTCATAGCCTTCTCCATATTCTCGGCCAAGCCGCTGATGCTAATGCTGATGGCCTCACCACTCACATTGAAATTCCACGAGCAGGCAAGTTTGTAGAATTCTTCTTGCAGCTGTTCGGCTGTGTGCTTGTCGGTGTTGAGGTATTCGACCAGGTCGGCGGCGAGGTCAATAGTCTTGTCGGTTGTGCCGCCAAAATCGAAGCCGTATTGCAGGTTGAAGGTGCCGTTCTCAACGTTCTTCACATAGAGTACCTCGCTGCCATTGGCGGACTTGCCCTTCTGCAGGTCTTTTTTGAAGTTGACGAAGACAGGCTGGATGGGTTTGGCTTTGGCGGCATCGGCCTTGATGCTGGCCAGGAAGGGGCTCTCGTTGTCGCGGTTCACTTCGATGGGGGTGATGGCGGGTTTGACGACCTTGGCCACGGGGTCGGGAGTATCCTGATGTTTGAAGACAATGACATAGTTGTTGTCCTTGAAGATGCGGTTGGCGAAGTCGACGATGTCCTTCTTGGTGATTTTGGCGAGTTCATTGATCTCGTTGCAGACATCGCCCCAGTTCTGATGCTGTACGAAAGCGTAGGCCATCTGTGAAGCGCGGCTGTTGTTGCTCTCAGCTTGCTTCATAATCTGAAGCTTCAGTTGGTTGATGCTGGCCTCGAGCAGGCTTTCGTCGAACTGTCCATCCTTCAGAAGGTCGATTTGTCCGAGCAGCAGGTCGCGCAGCTGTCCAAGGCTCTGGCCCTGATTGGGGCGGCCGCCGAGCATAAAGGCTGCATAGTCATTAAGTGTATAGGTACCGGCATAGGCGCCAAGGCAGAGTTGTTTCTGATTGAGGTTGAGGTCAATAAGACCACAGCTACCGTTGTTGAGCACCATTTCCATAGCCTGTGCCAACAGAGCCTCGCGGCTACCGTTGCCTTCCTCGATGCGGAAAGCGATGGTGAGGCTCTCGGGATCCTGGCCGTTGACCAAGCGGATGATAGGGCTGGTGATGGGCTCTTCTTTCACCTTGTGGAAAGCGGGTACGTTGCCGGGTTTCCATCCGCCGAAGTACTTGTCGATAATCTTTATAGCCTCGTCGGGGTTGAAGTCGCCGGCCATAGCAATGCACATATTGTTAGGCACATAGTAGGTCGAATGGAACTTGTAGATGTTGGTCATCGAAGGATTCTTGAGGTGCTCGATGGTGCCGAGGGTTGTCTGGGTGCCATAAGGATGGTGCGGGAACAGGCCTCGCATCATTTCCTCGTTGACGCGGCGGTTGTCCTGGGCAAGGCTGATGTTCTTTTCCTCATACACAGCCTCGAGCTCGGTGTGGAAGAGACGCAGGACGAGGTTGGGGAAGCGGTCGCCCTGAACCTTTGCCCAAGTCTCAAGCTGGTTGGCGGGAATATTCTCGACGTACATTGTATAGTCGTTGGAGGTGAAGGCGTTGGTACCCTCGCTGCCGATGGCAGTCATCGACTTGTCGTACTCGTTGGCGATGGCGATAGTGGAAGCAATGCCGCTCAGCGAGTCAATCTGATGATAGATCGCGGCGCGACGCTTGTCGTCGGTAGTCTTGCGATAAACCTCGTAGAGGCTCTCAATCTTGTCGAGATAGAACTTTTCCTTCTCCCAGTCGGTGGTGCCCAGCTGGTGGCTGCCCTTGAAGAGCATATGCTCCAGATAGTGGGCCAGGCCGGTGGTTTCCTTAGGGTCGTTCTTCGAACCCGCGCGCACGGCGATATAGGTCTGGATGCGCGGGGCGTCCTTGTAGACGCTGAGGAAGACCTTCAGGCCGTTGTCGAGGGTATACTCCCTGACATTCAGCGGGTCATTGGGATAGGTCTTGTAGGTGTACTTCTTC
>R22__coassemble_595_pt1 | contig 22479 bp, 19 predicted proteins | sample R22__metabat2_high_PE_041 | metagenome-assembled genome bin R22 | reverse complement strand
AAAAAAATATTTCTGTTAATTCCTGGTTGATTCCTGATAATTCCTGTTTGTGAAACTCCTGCTCGCAAGCGAGCGAAATCTTGGAAATTTAGAAAAGCGGAAAGCGGAGAACGGAAAGCGGAAAGATAATTCGTATTGTCCCTTTTAACTTCCCTTTTAACTCCCCCTTTAACTCCCCTTTTAACTCCCTCTTTAACTTTCAACTTTCAACTTTTTTTCGTTGGTTTTTTGCTGGAAGCGGTCGCTGTCGATGATGAAGCGCTCGTGTGTGCCTTCGCCGATGAGGCCGCACTGGTCGTAGGCGCGGACGCTGAACACGAGGCGGCGACGGTCGACTTCTGTCAGCTCGCTGTCGCACCACACGCGCATACCGACGGGCGTGGCGGCGCAGTGGCTGACGTCGATGCGGGTGCCCACGGTGCCCTGGCCGGGGTCGAGTAGGGGCGTAACGCTCTCGTTGCAAGTGCGTTCGATGAGGGCTATCATCATCGGCGTGGCGAAGACTTTTACCAGTCCGCTACCTATGCGGTCGGCGCAGAGCTCGTCGGTGACGGTCTGCTCAAGATGTCCTTTTATTCCTTTTTCTATCATTTTGTGAGCTGTTATCTGTGAATAGAGTCCTGATTATTGAGACGCGACAAGTGGTTTCAAGTTTCAATTCTCAATTTTTATAACGCGGTTTGCCAAAAATTATTGTTTTCAACAATAAATTGTGTTTCTCCGCGTTTGTCAGGTTGTTATGTATGCCGGTTTCGCCTATGAAACAATTACAATAAAACTAACGCACTAACTCAATAACGCAATACTAAAGATTATGACTGCTTTGATGCTTGGAATACTGTTGCCGCTGGCTGGAACGATGCTGGGGTCGGCATTTGTGTTTTTTATGAAGAAAGATATTCCCGACCGGCTGCAGAAGACGCTGTTGGGCTTCGCGTCGGGCGTGATGGTGGCGGCCAGCATCTGGTCGCTGATTATTCCCAGTATAGAGATGGACCGCGGCGGCATTGTCTCGGCGTCGCTGGGTTTTCTGTTGGGCATTGGTTTTCTGCTGCTTATCGACGAGGTGACGCCCCACCTTCACAACGGTGCGGCAAGTGCCGAGGGTCCGCGCAGCAAGCTGTCGCGCACGGCAATGCTGGCCTTGGCAGTGACCATCCACAACCTGCCTGAGGGTATGGCGGTGGGTGTAGTCTTTGCTGGGTCGGACTACGGCCTGACGCTGTCGGCGGCTTTCGCTGTCGCCATCGGTATTGCAATTCAGAACATTCCCGAAGGGGCCATCATCTCGATGCCGATGTATGCCGCTGGCAATTCACGTTGGCGCTCGTTCCTGATAGGCACGCTGAGCGGCGTGGTGGAGCCTGTCGGCTCGCTGGCCATCATCCTGCTGGCCTCGGCGCTGGGCGTGGCGCTGCCCTACCTGCTGGCGTTTGCGGCCGGGGCAATGATGTATGTCGTTGTCGAGGACCTTATCCCCGAAACGGCGCAAGGCAAGCACACCAACCTGTCGACCATCGGCTTCGCGCTGGGCTTCGTGCTGATGATGGTGATGGACGTGGTGCTTGGATAAGTGAATAGTGATATTTGAATAGAGTTGTCTTAGGCAACAGAGATACAAAGAGGCGGCGGTGCAAATGTTTGCGCCGCCGCTGTTTTTTAATGTTTGAGTTAAACTGTTGTTTACAGGGCATAGCCGATGCCTGCGAAGAAGCCGGCAGCTTTGCGCGTGGTGTTGTCGGCGGTGCTGAGGTTGAGCAGGCCAAGGTTGTAGCCGCCATAGACGCGGAATTGGTTGAACGAGATGCAGGCTCCGAGGGTGGCACCGAGGTCGAAGCGAGAATTGTTGCTGTCGTCGTCATACCAGTCATCCTCGCCGTCGGTGCCAAGGTTGAGAGCCCCAAGTACATTGGCGTTGCCGCTCCAGGTGGTTTTGCCCATCAGAGCGAAGCTGATTGTGGGACCTGCGAAGAGGGTGAGGCGGGCACTGCCGAGGTTGAAGCCATAGTTGAGCAGCACAGGGACGTCGACCAGCAGATGCCTGTAGCTGGCTGTGGCTTTTGCCGAACCGAGCAGGCCGAGGTCAACGGTGGTCTCTGAACTTGCAAAGCCGTATCGCCCTTGCAGTCCTACCGACAGGGCGAGGTCGCCGCTGAGCTGGATGTTATGATTGATTCCGATGGCGACGCCATCGAGTCTGATGGTGTCGTGCCAGTTGCCGTTAGAGGAGGTGATGGTTTGCGGCGTGTAGCCGATGTTTAAGCCCGTTTGGGCGTTAGCGGTGGCGAGCATTGCAACGGCCACTACAAAGATTGTGAGTGCTTTTTTCATCTGTTTAGAGTTTTTATTGTTTGACAAAATGTTTCGTGTTCCAACCCTCTGCGCCAGACATTCTGTGTTGCCCCAAAAGAACGCAAAATGCTATTATTAAACTGGATATTAATATCTTCTGCATTTATGATTTTCCTTTTTCAGGATGCAAAAATAGCCCCTTTGTCGTTATTGGCCAAGGAGCTATGGTGATTTGCGACGGATAAGGGTCAACGTATCATACCATCCGCGCTGTAGCCTCGCGGACGATGGCGGCCATCTTGGCTGGCGGTTGGTCGAAGTCGCGGATGATCCATTCGCGCAGCACGCCGTAGAGCGAGAAGGCGAACATTGCCGCGTGGTAGGCTTGCACTGGGTCGTCGGTGTTGCGGTCGTGCATCGTTACGGTGAACGATGCGCAGAGGTCGTCCATCAACCCGCGGCGGTAGAGCAGGCGCGTAGTATCGCGGATCTCATAATTATATTGGAAGAAAGCTTCTGCTTGCTCGATGCGGAAATCGTTAGGAGCAGGTACGCCGTGCTGTTGGCAGTAATTTTGCCATAGACGTACCATATAGTAGGTTACTGCCTCGTGTTTGGAACGGAAGGCGCGAAACCAAGAGGCGCGGTGATAGCCACTGGTGTCGCAAATTTGCTTCACCTGTATCTTGTCGATTGGGTACTGCTCGAGCAGTCGCATCACGGCACCAGCCATACAGTCGCGCAAAAATTCGGAGGGTTGGGGCTGTTTTATTGTGTGCATAGTATTATCTATCGTATGTAGTTGAAAATATAACAGATTAACGTTATTTTCATTTGGTTTATTGTATGTGTGTCGGTAATTCTACGTATAAATATAAAAAAAGCGCTCCTGCTTCTTTGGAGCGCTTTTTTATGTGTTGTGAATGTCGCTATGCGTTGTTTTTGGGCTCTTTGACGGCGGGTTTCGATATCGACTCGCGCATATCGGTGTCGGCCTGGATGTTCTTCATACGGTAGTAGTCCATAATGCCGAGGTTGCCGTTGCGGAAGGCTTCGGCCATTGCCAGCGGTACTTCGGCTTCGGCCTCGATGACCTTGGCGCGGGCCTCTTGGGCTTTGGCCTTCATTTCCTGCTCCTGAGCCACAGCCATAGCGCGACGCTCTTCGGCCTTGGCCTGGGCGATGTTCTTGTCGGCATTGGCCTGGTCCATCTGCAGCTGGGCGCCGATGTTCTTTCCGACGTCGATGTCGGCGATGTCGATGGAGAGGATTTCGAATGCCGTTCCGCTATCCAAGCCCTTGGTAAGCACTAGCTTGGAGATGCTGTCGGGATTTTCGAGCACCTGCTTGTGGCTGGTGGCCGAACCGATGGAGGTGACGATGCCTTCGCCGACGCGGGCCAGGATGGTCTCTTCGCCGGCACCACCGACGAGCTGCTTGATGTTGGTGCGCACGGTGACGCGAGCCTTGGCAATCAGCTGGATACCGTCTTTGGCAACAGCGGCGACGGGCGGTGTGTCGATCACCTTGGGATTGACGGATGTCTGGACGGCGTTGAGCACGTCGCGACCAGCCAGGTCGATGGCGGTGCAGGTCTTGAAGTCGAGGTTCATATTGGCTTTGTCGGCCGAAATGAGAGCCTTGACGACGCTGTTGACGCGGCCGCCGGCCAGATAGTGGGCCTCGAGCTCGTTCTGCGAAACTTTCAGGCCAGCCTTGGCTGCCGACACCATATTGTTGACGATGACGGCGGGCGGCACCTTACGGAAGCGCATAAACACAAGCTGAATCAGCGAGGTGTGGACGCCGCTGATGAGGGCTTGGAACCAGATTCCGATGGGCACAAGCCACAGGAAGAGTATCAGGAAAATGATACACGCGAAAATGATTACAATAGTGATTGGGTCCATAATGTTTTTTTTTAGGGGTTTGTTTTCTTGACGATTATTTTATAGCCTTCTGTTTCAACGACTTCGACGTCAACGCCTTCGTCGATGTATCCTTCTTCGCTGTGCACCTCGACGATTTCGTTGCCGAAGAGGGCTTTGCCTGCCGGTGCCAGACGCGAAAGAGTTTTGCCTTTTGCGCCAGGCTTGATGGTGGAATTGTCGATCTGGTTGACGCGGCTGTCGCTCTCCTCGTTGAGGCTGAAGCGTTTCCACGTGCCGCTTTTCATCAGCACCACAAGCATAATTAATCCGGTCAAAAGGCTGGCGACCAATGTGATATTGCCTGCCAAGTTGCCATAGTTGGCATAGGCCTGCCAGATGCCGACACCGACCATTGCGCCGCCGCAGATGCCGCAGATGACACCCGGCAGAGCGACGATTTCGAGGGCTACCAGTGCCAGTCCGACCAGGAGCACGATGATGATAATAGGCCAGTTCATATAGAGCGTATTATTGTATTATTTCGGATGTTAATTGCTTGTTTAGCAGTGCGGTGTGCATAGGAAGCAGCTCTTCGTAGCCGCCGGTTTTGACGATGCATTTGCCGGTATAGTGTATCATTATGGTGCACTGCTCGGCCTGTTCGTAGGTGTGGCGGCAGATGTCGACCAGCGCTTTGATGACGTAGTCGAAAGTGTGGTAGTCGTCGTTGTGGACAATCAGTTTGCAACCGTTGTCGTCGAGCAAGTCTACATCTTGTTCTTCTTTTTCTTTGTATTGGCTGTCGTCTTTCACGCTGAATAGGTAGATTATTTGTTTATCAAAACGTTAGCAATGGCAGAGATGCCTTCTTCGCGTCCTTCGAATCCCAGATGTTCGGTGGTGGTGGCTTTGACCGATACATCGTCGATGTCGATTCCCATCACTTCAGCCAGTTTCTGTCGCATCTGCGGTATGAATGAAGCCACTTTTGGTTTCTGCATACAGAGTATGGCGTCTACGTTGCCTATTTGCCAACCCTTGGAAGTGAGAAGCTTACATACGTTTTTGAGCAGCACTTTGCTGTCGATGCCTTTGTATGCGGGGTCGGTGTCGGGGAAGTGCTGTCCGATGTCGCCCAAGGCAGCTGCGCCGAGGAGGGCGTCGCAGATGGCGTGAATCAGTACGTCGGCATCGGAATGGCCCACAAGTCCTTTGGTATGTGGTACTTGGATGCCTCCCAGCCACAGAGGCAGGCCCTCTTTTAGCTGGTGGACGTCATATCCTATACCTGTTCTGATTTTCATTATTTTTTGTCTTTTTCGATGTTGAGTGTCAGCGATACGCGGATGGTGTTGGCCAGCGGGTTGGTGCTGAAGCTGGTGGTGGGCAGCAGGTAGGAGAAATCGAACTCGAAGCGGCTGTAGCGAATGCCGACGCCGAAGGTGAGGTACTGGCGTGCACCCTTGGTCTTGTGCTCGTAGAAGTAGCCCATACGTGCGGCGAAAATGCCAGAGTACCAGTATTCTGCACCTAACGACAACATCACTTCGTGCAATTCTTCCTTCAATCCGCCGGGGGCGTCGTAGAACGACTGGATGGCACCCAGGACCGAACCCGTCTGGTGATAGTCGGCGTTGTTGGCATAGAGGCCCGACCAGGTGCCGTCTTCGTTAAGGATTGGAGGTGTGGGTACCAGCATTTTGTTGAGGTCGAGAAGGACATTGACTTTGTTGTAGTCGTCCAGTTCGTAGGTGTATCGTCCGCCCAGACGCATATTGGCCGGCAGGAACTCGTTTTGGGTGTCGTCGTCGGAATAGGAGAGTTTCGAACCGAGGTTGCTAATCGTCAGTGCTGCAGCGACTTGCTGGCTCTTGTCGATGTCGGTTTGGAAGTAGAGTCCCACGTCGGCTGCCAATGCGTTGGCGGCTTTGGTTGTCTGCTGCTCCACGTCCAGTCCCTGTGTCAGGTCGCTATGGATGAAGCGTGCCGTTGCGCCGAGGGCCAGATAGTCAGACAGTTTCATCGAATATGTGCCGTCGATGGCAAACTCGTTGGGGCGGAATGTGCCCATACTGTTGCCCTGGTCGTCGCGATGCTCGATCTTGCCAAGGGTGAAGTAGGTGAGCGAGGCGGCCACGGCACTACGTTTGTTGATGCGCTTGTAGGCTCCAAGATAGAGGAAGTTCATCTCTGGGTCCAGTTTGCGCAGCCAGGGGGTGTAGGTGGTCGTGATGCTCATTTCCTTTTGGGCAAAGGCTATCTTGGCATTGTTCCAGTGCGAGGCATAGGCGTTGGGCTCGTAGGCGGCGCCGGCATCGCCCAGTGCGCCGGCAACGGCGTCGGGCGAAATCTGCAGAATGGGTATACCGGTGTGTATGTAATTGTTTGTCTGGCCAGTAGACTGGCTGTACTGCGCTTGCATTACATTTGCTATTCCCAATGCAAACAGGGCTGCAAAAATTTTCTTCAAAAAGTTTTTCTTCATCTTTATTGTTCTAAACAAAGTGCTTCTATAACGATATGAATTTTTAAATATTGTGTGTTTATCGGTTTTTTGCCACAAATCATTTCACGATTATTTTCCCGTGACTTGTAAAATTCTCACCATCAGCGTCTGTAACAATGAATCGCGCAATGTAAACTCCCGGAGTCACCCTTGTCCCGCCATAACTGTTCAAGTCCCAATCCGTCGGGCCCACAACAAATCCGTCGGCCGTAACGGGTACTTCCCACTGGCGGATGCTTTGTCCCTGCATATCAAATATTTCTAGTTTGGCGTTGGCCATTTTGCCGCGGTTGTTGTGCTCAAGCCACAGCAGCACGTGGTCGCTGGCAGGGTTGGGCGCTGCCGCAAAGCGCGTGGTGGCGGTATCAGCACCGTGCACATAGAAAACGATTTCGCTGCTGTTCGAATAGTTGAATATGTTCCACACTTTCAGCTTGATAGTGTGTCGTCCGCTGCTTAGGCCGGTCAGGTTGTATCTGATTTGGCCATAGTGTTCGTCGTTGATGTCTGTTTCGTAAAAGTCGTTCAGTGTCAGTATGTTGTTCGGATTATCGTCGAGCACGGCGGTGATGTCGTGCCCCAGTCCGCTACCCACGGCATTGATGCCTTTCTCGTCGTAGAGCAGGGCCAGTAGCGTCGGATTGGCGTCGGTTATGCCGCCGTTGCGGAACGTGGTGTCATTCATAAACAGCCTGATTTCGGGTCGTGTTTCGCTGATGGCGACACTCTCGTCGAAGCCACCAAGCCACAAGTTGTCGTAGGCTCCGGTGGCGTCATCCGACACGCTTTTGGCGTAGTGCGACAGCCGCGAACGGCCAAAAACGTACGACACGTCGCGCGGAACGATGAACCGATAGCTGAAACGGCCGTTGCTGACAGGCGTGCGGCCTCTGTACAAAAGGCTGTTTTGGAGCATAATAGTCACCTCGTATCCGTCGTTGTCGTTGGCTAGGGTTTGTGTTTGTTTCGGGCGGTCGTATACCTCGCTGAACAGGTAGCCGTCGAAATCGTCGACGACAGCGCCGGAAGCATCCCTGATTTCGCCCTCGACCGTCACCGACGAAAGCACCAGCGCCGTGTCGTTTTTGCTGCTGTCCACAATGTTTTCGTTAATGGCAGTCACAACCACCTCGTGGCGCGGATGGCTCAGCCGCAGGGCGGGGTCGCCTATCAAAGTCAGGGCCTGTGCCGATGCTTTTGCGTTCTTGGCATTCCGGATGGCGTCGCCGATGGTGTTGTCGGGGTTTAGTGCCTCGAGTACCATAGTGGCATTCACCTCTTTGATGTGCGAAATCGGTCGGCTGGCAGCCAGGCAGGCAATGCCGCCGCCGTTGGCCAGCAGGAACTCCTCGGCGCCGCAGGTCTCCTGCGGGTCGTCGTAGCGGCCGAAGGTACAGGTGCTGGTTATGAAAAATGGCAGTTGGTTGTAGTTGGTGTAGGCAGCGATGTCGGACTTCATCATATATCGTTCGGTACCAATGTATTGTGAAGAGCCGTGGCCGATATAGTTCAACAGAAGGCAACCGTAATCCAGACGCTTCTTCAGGGCGTTGTTCACGTCGGGATAGTACGAGCCGTCGGCTCCCGACTGCTGCACATAGGCGTCGGCATAGATTTTGTCGACCGTAAATTGCGGATATTGGGCTCGGATTCTTTGCCAGATGTATTCCGACGACGATGTGAAATTGGTGTCGCCGCCGCAGCTGGGGTCGGCATCGTCGGCCAGCAGGGCCACGCAGTTGCGCCAGTCGCCGCGAATGTCGTCGTTCAGCAGGTCGCTGCGCATCATATAGCTTTCGATTTTGTCGACCAGGTGTTTGGCCTCGTCGGCGTTCTTCGCCGGCAGGCGCCCCACCGAGACATCCATCGTGGCGCCACTCGAAAGGCCCTCGCCATCGTCGAGATAGGTGAGTATGTCGTCGGTTGCTATCGATACGCCATCGTCGTCAAACGAACTCCAGGTCTGGTAGGTCACCACCGTCGCTATGTCGCTGCCCATCAGGTTCTTGTTGTCGTAGGTCCCTTTGCCCAGCAGCAGCAGGTGGCGCGGCATCGATTCTTCGTTGGTGCTTATCGCGCGTGCGCGAAACATTCTTAACATTTCGCGGATGGCCATCGGATCCCTTTGTCCCGAACTGAACTCGTTATACACTTCCTCTTCCGTAACTACCAGTGTCTCAATGTTGTCGTTGATGCTGTGCAGGCTTGCCAGCCGTTCTGCCTGAGCGCGCAACGAACGGTGGCACACGATGACAAGTTCGGGTATGGCGGCACCGTGAATATCTTGATTGCCAATAGTTTCAAACGACTGTGGCGATTTGTAGGCACCGGCATTGAAGACGGCATAGGTGCGACGCCGGTCGTTCTTTCCGACAAAGGCAAATTGGCCCCCTTCGACGGAGGTGTGCATTTCCTTAACGCTGTCCATATCAGTCACATCCCACACCCGCGCCTGGCTTCCGGCACCGCCGACGGTGTATTTAGCCATCGTTCCGTCGCCGGGTTCCATTCTCAGTTCGTTGTAGTTGCCGGCAAGCGTTGCCGGCGTTTCGGCGTCAACTTCAATATAATCAAGATATCCGGTTGCCATACTCTCGTTGCACGTATAGGTCACCTTGAACGAAAGGGTAGTGCTGCCGGCCGAAGGAAATTCCTCGTAAACAGTCCGATACCTTGTGCGCTTGTTGAATTCTGCGCTGCGCGTCTCGCCGTTCAGCGTGATTCTAAAGCTGCTAGCCGCCGTCGATACCGACGCCAGGGCATATTTCACTTTTATGTTGCCCGTCGGAACGGCAGGCAGCGTCAGCGTGAATGTCTGCTCCATATTGCCGCCGTAGAACCGTTCGCCGACCCAGAGCTGGCCGCTCTTGTGGGTGTTGGTCTGGTCCACTTCGTGGCGTGTCGTGCTGCGGCAGGTGCTTGCCGATGCACTTGCGTTGCCTCCCGTCGACTGCTCTAGCCTGCGATGGGTGCCCTCGCGGCTGGTCAGGTACACATAGCTAAGCGCCGAGTAGGAGTGGACGTTGTATGTCCAGCGGGCGTAGTCGTTGCTGTAGCTCCATTTGTCCGGGCCGGTGGCAAAGAAAAGCAGATAGTCGTTGCCGTCAAAAAGGCCGTTGCTGTTGGCATCCACAACCTCGACCGGCAGTTCCGCAAGGTCGTCGGGACGCCATTCGCCGTTTTCGCTGCTCAGCGCGCCGCCCCTCTGGGCGTAAACGGCGACGCTGGCCGTCGCGCATCCGGCAATGCTGGCCACATCGCCAGCGCCAATGCGGTAGATGCCCGTTTCGCGGATGCCTATTTTGCACCACGACCCCGATGCCAAAACCGAATGGGCTTTGTACTGGGCGTTGGCCGCAAGCGGGCACGCCACGATGGCTATTGCAAAAAGTATTAAGTGTCTTATGTTCAACATTGTCGGTCTTGTACGTTTACGATTGGTGATGAGTGCTAGTTTGTCGGTTAGGCGTTTGCTTTCAGACAGTTGCGCGTCTTATAGCAATTACTTCGCGACAAACCCCACTCGTTCATTCTTTGACAAGCAAAAAACGCAAGTACATATATAATTATTGTGTGACTAGAAAAAACTTTAGCAACAAAACTGCCAATTCAAACGGAAAACCTTGGCTAATTTGACTGGAATAAAACCAGAAAACACTGTTGTTATAACAGAAAAAAACTTCCGACGCAGGCGTCCGAAAATAACAACGAATAGCCTCCTGGCGGAATTGTTAAATTTTAACATTTGATTTTAACCGATTTTAACATTTTGAGGTCGAAAAAACGTCAAAAAATCGCCATTTCTAACCCCCTAATTCCCAGGACCATCTTCTTACCAAATTCTACCCAAATTCTTACCAAATTTTACCCATCTTTTACCGCAGTAGAAGATGGTCAGGGTTTCGTAAATGTTAAAATAGGAGAAAATCCAGTGCGGGTGTTTTAACATTTCGGGGCCGCCCGAAATAATCTGGGCGGCGTTTTGTGCGCGACGGCTGTTTGTCGGATTTGCCTCTGTGGGCCTTTTTTCGGACGTCCAAAACCGCTGCTTACAACCGAAAAAAATTGTGTCAAAATTTCAAATTTTCGTCGAAACAAGCAACTGTTTTTCTGGCATTATTTTGGTTGTGGTGAAAATTATAGTGCTATTATTCAGTTGTTTGCGATTTTTTTTTACGAAAAGTGTGTATATTTCAAAGATATTTCGTAATATTGCCAAATATTTTTAGGCTCATTTATATACTGATTATATGATGAAGAGACTTACTAAAATCGTCATCCTGGCCGCTGTTTTTTTCGGCGCTTTCCAAGGTGTACACGCGCAAATGGACGTGTCCTTTTCGCAGTTCTATGCCAATCCGTTGTATATGAATCCCGCTTTCGCAGGCTCCAAAGTGTGTCCACGAATCGCCCTCAACTATCGTCAGCAATGGCCTGCCCTGGTCAGTGCCTACACGACTTTTGGCGCTTCGTATGACCAATATATCGACGCTCTGCACGGCGGTATCGGCGCCCAGCTTATGACCGACCGCCAAGGTGACCACGGTGCCCTTACAACTAGCGCTCTAACAGCTATGTACGCCTTCCGTTTCCAGTTGGCCCGCGACCTTTGGGTCAATGCTGGCCTCAAGGCCGGTGTGGCCAATACGAGCCTGAAATGGGACGAGCTCCGTTTCCCGGATATGATCGACATCGTCAATGGCTATACCGGTATGACGTCGGCCCAGATGCCGGAACACACCAATGTGTGGTATCTTGATTTCGATGCCGGTGTGCTTGTCTACGGTTCGTCGTGGTATGCAGGCTTTGCCGCTTCGCACCTTACGCAGCCCAGCAACGGTTTCTATGGCGTGGCCAAAATGCCGATGAAGTTCACCGGCAATGTTGGCGCGCTGATCAATATTTCGGAAGAGGCCCGCAGAACCTCGTCGCTCGGACTTGGCACCCCGGTGCTGTCGCCGAACTTTATCTATCAGTATCAGGCTGGTTTCCACACCTTCAGCTATGGTCTGAACCTCGACTGGATGCCTTTCTTGGTTGGTGTCTGGTTCCGCAACGGCATCGAGAATGCCGATGCTTTCATCTTCCAAGTCGGTTTCCAGCAGGACTACTTCAAAATCGGCTACAGCTATGACGTAACCGTCTCGAAGTTGGCCAACAACACCGCCGGCGCCCACGAAATCTCGGTTGGCATCCTGTTGCCTTGTCCCGAGAAGAAACACAAAGTTAAAGCTATCCGTTGCCCGTCCTTCTAATCGAAAGGTCTGATTTCTATGGGTCTTCGTAGAAGGAGGAAAAATTTTTTGAATCAAGCACCCGAATAACTGAAACTTTTTTTCACAACACACGTAAAAGAAACGAAAAGAAAAAAGCATATTTTATTATGAAAAACGTCAAAATCGCATCTCTACTGTTAGTCGCCGCCCTGGTCATTACGGGCTGCAGCAAGCAGAAATCGGCTGCCACGGGTTGGAACTACAACGACCCGGAATGGGGCGGATTTGAAGTGTCTGAGTATAACGAGCAGATCACCGCTCCGGGCCTCGTGTTCATCGAGGGTGGCGCTTTCACAATGGGCCGCGTCTCCGATGATTCGCGTTTCCAGTGGAATAACGTTGCCCACAACGTCACCGTTTCGTCGTTCTATATGGACGAAACTGAGGTCACGAACCAGATGTATCGCGAATATGTATATTGGATGAAACGCGCCTATGGCGAGGAATATCCCGAGCGCGTGCGTGCCATATATCCCGACACCAACTGCTGGCGCGACAAGCTGGCTTGGCGCGAGGGCTTTGTGGACTATTATTTCCAGAGCCCCATCTACGACCAGTATCCTGTTGTCGGAGTCAGCTGGGAGCAGGCTCAGAAATACTGCATCTGGCGTACCGACCGCGTCAACGAGAAGATCCTTGTCGACAAGGGTATCATTGTTCTCGACCTCACCGACCTGCGTGGCGAAACGGCCTTCCAGACCGATGTCTACCTGGCTGGCCAGTATCGTGGCGAGTCGAAGAACGAACTCGACAACCTTGACCCCAGCGCCGGTGGCGAACCCCGTCAGGTGCGTCGCGAGGACGGCATCCTGGTTCCCTACTATCGCCTTCCCACCGAGGCTGAATGGGAGTTTGCCGCTCTTGGTATGATTGGCAACACCTACGACGAGCGCATTGTCGAGCACAAGACCTATCCGTGGGCTGGCTCTAGTGTCCGTTCGGCCAACAAGAAATATTACGGTCAGTTCCTTGCCAACTTCAAGCGCAGCCGCGGCGACGCTATGGGTGTGGCTGGCAACCTGAACGACGGTTGGGACTATACTTGCCCCGTCAAGTGGTACTTCCCCAACGACTACGGTCTGTACAATATGGCAGGCAACGTCAGCGAGTGGTGTATGGACGTCTATCGTAAGGACCAGAACCCCGTGGGCGGCGAAGACCAGAACCCCTTCCGTGGAAACGTCTATCGCACACCGACTTATATCGACGAGGAGATTGCCATCAACGATACTACCGGTAGCATCATCTACAAGAACGTTGACGACGACCTGAACCGCCGCAACTACCGTCAGGCTGACAATATCAACTACCTTGATGGTGACTATGCCTCGAACATCTACGACTACACCAACAATTCGAGCATTACCGAATGGGTTGCTACTGGCGACGAAGAAGAGGATGCTGGACTTAATGAGGACAACAGCCTCACCAATCCCGACAGCGTTACCAATATGATGTATCGCCGCAATGTGGCCAACCAGCGCAATGTCACCTCGCTGCTGAGCAACAAGGTTCGCGTGGTGAAGGGCGGTTCGTGGAACGACCGCGCCTACTGGATGCAGGCTGGCACACGCCGCTTCTACGAGCAGGAGCGCTCCACGTCGTGGATCGGATTCCGCTGCGCTATGGATCGTCTCGGACCCCGCGCCGGAAAATAATCAATGACCGAAAATTTGACAAACAGGCGTCTCGTCTTGTCAGGCAGATGTCTTGTATGACAGGCAGACCTGTGTCAGCAAATAAGAAAAGGGAGGTTTTCGACCTCCCTTTTTCTGTTTTGTATACTGATTGATATCAGCTGGTTAGATTAAAGTCTTTTTATATAAAAAAGATTCGACTTTTTTTCGTATTTTTGCAAATTGTATTAATTGTGTATTATGGCTATAAAGTGGCTGAAAATATTGTTGTTAGTATTTGTCGTCGGCGTGTCGTCGCCTGCCGTTCGTGCCCAAAAGATAATTGAATATGTGGCAGGAATGGGCACGCGCGACCAGAATAATCCCGACATCTGGATCCTTTATCAAAATGTTAAGGCTATGCACGAGGGTATGACACTTTTCACCGACTCGGCATCATTGGATACCAAGAACAATATCTTTGTGGCCCATCGCAATGTCAAAATCCTGCTTACCGACACGACGACGCTCTACGGCACAACGGCCATATATGACGGAACGACTCGTATTGCCGACGTGTGGGGCGACACCGTCACCCTCATCGATGGGCACACAATACTCAAGTCCGACCTTTTGAGCTATGACCGCAACACTTCGACGGCCTCCTATTTCCATTGGGGCCACACCGTCAACGACAGCGCGGTTATGGACAGCCAAAAGGGTTACTATCATACCGATACGCGCGACATTTACCTGTTTGACGATGTCGTCCTCTACGATTCGACTTCGCTGCTGCAGACCGACACTCTGCTCTATAACACTTTGACCGGTCTTGCCATTTTTATCTCTCCCACACATATTTACAGCGATTCGTCAACTATTTATAGCGAGGATGGGACCTATAACACAAAGACGCGCGAGGCCCAGTCGTTCAAAGCCACTTACCTTTCCAATCGCGAGAAGCGGATTACTTCCGACACCTTGTTTTTCAACGGAAATACAGAATATGGTGAGGCCTTCGGCAACGTCGTGATTGTCGACACTTTGAACAATGTTATCTGTTCTGGACAGATGGGCATCACCGACCAATCCAACCGCTTCTCTTTTGTGACAGATTCGGCTTTGGTGATTTATATCGACAAGGGCGATTCGCTGTTTATGCACGCCGATACAATTTTTGCCTTCAACAACGAGGATAAGGAGTTCGACGCCGCCAAGGCCTATCGCAATGTGCGCATCTATCGCGATGATGCACAGGCTGTTTGCGACTCTCTGTATTTCTCTGCTACCGATTCTTTGCTGACGTTCTATTATAATCCGGTCGTTTGGTATGAGGATTATCAATGCAAGGCCGACACAATCAGTTGCCACTACGACAGTGCCGGTGTCGATCTTATACGGATGCGCAGCAATGTTATGTCGATAGAGAAAGTGGATTCCTTGAAATTCAATCAGATAAAAGGCCGGAATGCTGTCGTGTATTGCGCTAAGAGCGAGCCTTTGTATGCAGATGTTTTGGGTTCGGCCCGAATGGTATACTATGTTATGGACGAAGAAGGGGTGGACAGCGCCGGCAAGCAGCAGCGCCAGTTGATTGGTGTCAATGCCGGAGTGGGCTCGGATATGCGCATCTATTTCAAGAAACGCAAGCCAGTGCGTTTTGTGACCTATGGCACTCCGGATATGAAGATGTATCCTCTTGAAAAACTGCCAAATGACGAAAAATATCTGCCGGGATTTGAATGGCTTACAGACCGTCGTCCCAAGTCGCCGACTGACGTTTTTGTGCCGAAAGGTGACAAAATGTCAGAAAAACTGAAATAATGTCAGTTGGCAATGTTTTTGATACAAAAAACATATAAATAAGAATTAAAATAATAATAATATAATGGAACAGAAAGAAGAAAAGTTAGAACAGGAAAAAGAAACTATCCAAACCGATACTTCGCAAAACGAGAACGAATCTGCTGAAAACAAAGCCCAAGAGAATGTTGCCAACGAACCGGATCACGGTCGAAGGGCACGCAGAAAACGTTCGGAACGTCAAGCAGAAGAGCTCAATACAAAGGTCGAAGAGATGGGAATGAAGCTTGCCGAGATGAACGACAAGTATATGCGCATCTATTCGGAATACGAAAACTACCGCAAGCGCACCACGGCCGAGAAGGCCAGTCTGATACTGAATGGCGGCAAGGATGTCATCAAGTTGATGCTGCCCATCATTGACGATATGGAGCGCGCTTTGGCCAATATGGCCGAAGGTGATGCTGCCAGAGAGGGAATGCAGCTGATACTCAAAAATATGATGAGCGCCCTTCAGCAAAAGGGACTCAAGCCTATGGAAGCTAAGGGAGCCAAGTTCGACGAGAATTATCACGAGGCTATCACGCAGATCCCTGCCCCTGTTCCCGAGGCCAAGGGTACAGTTATCGATGTTGTCAAGAAAGGCTATTTCCTGAACGACGATGTGCTCCGTTTTGCGCAGGTTGTAGTTGCAAATTAATTAATTGTCTCTCTCGTCAAAAGACAATATAAAAGAATAAACTATAAAATCGAGGTAAATTATATATTATTACGAGGTGTTGGGTGTTGACAAGAATGTGTCGCCCGAGGATTTGAAGAAAGCTTATCGCAAGCTGGCTCTCAAATACCATCCCGACCGTAATCCTGGCGATAAGGAGGCTGAAGAGAAGTTCAAAGAGGCCGCAGAGGCTTACGATGTACTCAGCAATCCCGACAAGAAGGCCCGTTATGACCAGTTTGGCCACGCAGGCTTGGACGGCGCAGGTGGATTTGGAGGTCAGGGAATGAGTATGGATGACATATTCTCTTCATTCGGCAGCATATTCGGCGATATTTTTGGTGGTGGCGGATTCAGTTTCGGCGGTTTTGGCGATTCTCGCGGACACGGTGGCGCACGTGCCACTTCGCGAGGCAGCAACCTGCGAATCAAAGTGAAACTGACGCTCGAAGAGATTGATAAAGGTGTAGAGAAAAAAATCAAGGTCGCCAAATATGTCCCCTGCAAAACGTGTGGCGGATCCGGAGCTCGCAACAACAGTTTCGAGACCTGTTCGCATTGCCACGGTACCGGCGTCGTTACGGAGCTGCGTCGCTCGCTTTTCGGGCAGATGCAGACCCAGTCGGCGTGCCCCTATTGTGGCGGACAGGGACGCATCATCAAGGAAAAATGTCACGACTGCCACGGTGAGGGAATAGTAAAATCTGAGGAAATCATAACCATCAATATCCCTGCCGGCGTCAGCGACGGTATGCAACTGTCGATGCGCGGACAGGGCAACGCAGCCCCTCACGGCGGCGTTCCGGGCGACTTGATTATACAAGTCGAAGAGATTCCCAACGAGGTCTTTGAACGCCAGGACAACAACCTGTTCTACAATGCATTCATCACCTTTTCGGAGGCCGCGATGGGTGGCGCCATAGAGATACCGACGCTGAATGGCAAGGTGCGTGTCAAAATAGAGCAGGGGACACCGTCCGGCAAGGTTATCCGTTTGAAAGGGAAGGGTTTGCCCGACCTGAACGGCTACTCGCGTGGCGATATGCTTGTCAGCATCAACGTGTGGGTGCCCAAAAGTTTGACAAAGGAAGAGAAAGCCATTTTGGAAGATTTGGAGAAACATCCTAATTTCCAGCCCAATCCATCAAAACAGGAACGTGGTTTCTTCGACAAGATGAAAGACCTGTTTAACTAGTTGACAATGACGGAAGCTTTTCTACAGTATGTGTGGCAACACCGGTTGCTTGAAGGACCTCTCACTACGGTAGAAGGGCTGCCTGTCACTATTGAAAAGACCGGCGAACTGAATCGCGATGCGGGCCCTGATTTTTTCGATGCTCGTGTTTCGATCAACGGCATACACTGGGCCGGCAACGTGGAGGTCCACATCCGCGCGTCGGATTGGAATCTCCACAAGCACTCGTCGGACAAGGCGTACAACAATGTCATCTTGCACGTCGTATACATCTATGATGCTGATATAGTGTTGGAAAACGGCAAGAAGGTCGCCACTTTGGATATCTCTAATTCCTTTCCGGACTATGTGTGGAACAACTATGAAAGCCTGATGCATCCGGCCGACGACCGCAAGATACCTTGCGGTTCGCGCCTTTCGGAAATCCCCGATTTCCTGTTCGATTTAAGTCAGGATCGGTTGCTTGTAGAGCGCATCGAGCGAAAAACCAACGATATAGACCGTATTCTTAAAGCCTCCAAAGGCAGCTGGGAGCAAACCTGCTATATCCTGACTGCGCACTATTTTGGCGGCAAGACCAATGCTTTCCCCTTCGAGCTGCTGGCAAAAGTGACACCGATGCGTGTCGTCGCAAAAATAAAGGACAACCCGTTCCGAATAGAATCGCTATATATGGGACAGGCCGGCCTTTTGGACGGTGACTTCAATGACGAGTATCCCAAGCGTATGCAGTTGGAATATAAGTATTTGAGTGCGGCCCATCAGCTGACACCGATGGCGGGCCATTCGTGGAAGTTTTTCCGCATCCGACCTGCCAGCTTCCCGACATTGCGTATCAGCCAGTTCGCAAACTTGATTTACAAATCCAACAATCTATTTTCCAAATTGTTGGAGGCGGAAGATGTCAAATCGTTACGGATGCTTTTCGATGTCTGTGCCTCAGACTATTGGCAGACGCACTACAATTTTGACAAAGAGACCGACCCCTCGCCCAAAAAACTAGGTAAAAGCCTGGTAGACAACATACTCATCAATGCTTGGATACCATTGTTGTTTAAATACGGCGAATTGCACGGAGACGACAGATACAAAGAGCGTGCATTGTCTTTCTTGCATCAGTTGCCGCCCGAAAAAAACAATATAGTCCGTTTATGGATTGACGAAGGCGTGATGCCAAAGAATGCTGCCGAGTCGCAATCTGTCATTCAACGTTATACCGAATACTGCAGTCGCAAGAAATGCCTGGAATGCCAGCTTGCATACCGTTTCATCAAAAAACAATCATAAGAATGACCGCTAAAGATATTACTGCCATAATAAAATATACCGATTGCCACATCGTAAACGACGATGCGGCGATCACCAACATCCTTACCGACAGCCGCAAACTCACCGAAGCCGAAAAGACGCTCTTTTTTGCTATCCGTACCAAGCGCAACAACGGTGCCCGATACATTAAGGATTTGTATAATAAAGGCGTTCGTAATTTCGTTGTTTGCAACGAGTTGGACGACGAGATGCGCACCGGCTTTCAGTCGCTTGCAGAAGCAAACATTTGGTATGTTAAGGATGTTGTGGCGTCCCTGCAACGCATCGCCGAACAGCATCGTTTGCAGTACGATATGCCTGTTGTCGGCATCACCGGCAGTAACGGCAAGACAATCGTAAAGGACTGGATTGTCCAATTGCTTGCCGACGATTACAATATCGTGGCCAGCCCCAAGAGTTACAATTCTCAAATCGGAGTGCCTCTTTCGGTTTGGCAAATGTCTGAAAACAACGATTTTGCAGTGTTCGAGGCCGGCATTTCCGAGTCGGGCGAGATGGAGCAGCTGCGCAATGTCATCCAGCCGACCATCGGCATTTTCACCAATATCGGGCAGGCCCACGATGAGAATTTCCTTACCCGCCATCAGAAAATAGCCGAGAAACTGCAGCTCTTCACTCATTGCAAGGTCTTGATATACTGTTTGGACCATAAGGATATACATTCTGTAATCTCTGAAAATGACAGTCTTAGGAGCCTGAACCGTTTCACGTGGGGCAAGTCGGAAGAAAGCAATATCCAGCTTCTTGAAACGGAAGTCAGGGACCACTCAACGATGATGAAGGTGCGCAAGAATGGCGACGAGACGGCATCGGCAAACGTTTTCTCGATCGAGATTCCTTTTGTCGATCGCGCATCTGTCGAGAATGCAATGCATTGCATTGCCTTGATGTTCTATCTGGGTTACGACGGCGAAACCATTGCGCTGAGGTGCCGCACGCTGATGTCGGTCGAAATGCGCCTCGAGATGGGCGAGGGCATCAATAACTGCTTGCTTATCAATGATAGCTATAGTTTGGATATCAATTCGTTGTCTATCGCTCTCGATTTTGTGCAGCACGAGCATCAGCATTTCAACAAGACGCTTGTTATCAGCGACATACTCCAGTCCGGCCTGCCGGAAGAAAGGCTGTACTCTCAGGTTGCCACGCTTATCTCGCAACGCGGCATAACGAAACTGATTGGAGTAGGGAAGGCCCTCTGCCGCAATCGTGACCAATTCGCTGATATCAAGAGCTTTTTCTACGAGACCACGGACGATTTCCTGCTCCGCCATCCCTTCTCCGATTTCCAGAACGAGACAATCCTGCTGAAGGGTGCTCGTGTTTTCTGTTTCGAAAAAATTGCAGAAGTATTGCAGCGCAAACGCCACGAGACTATTATGGAAGTCAATCTCGACGCATTGGTGCACAATGTCAACTTCTACCGCTCGCGCATCAAACCGCAAACCAAACTTATGGCAATGGTAAAAGCCTCGTCGTACGGGGCCGGCAAAGTCGAAATAGCCAACACACTGCAATTCAATCATATCGACTATCTCACCGTTGCTTATAGCGATGAGGGCGTCGAGCTGCGGCGCAACGGCATCACGTTGCCCATAATGGTTATGAATCCCGAGGAGGAAAGTTTCGACAATATCATCCGATATAATTTGGAACCAGACATTTACAGTTTCCGTATCCTCAAATCGTTTTCGGAAGTGGCCCGCGTCTATGTCGGAAACGGGAAACGTGTTCCCATCCACATCGAGCTCGATACGGGTATGCACCGTTTGGGATTCGACCCTTCCCAAATGGAGGAACTGGCCGCGATGCTGCTGACAAACGATTCGCCCCTGAAGGTCTGTTCCATCTTCTCGCATCTGGCTTGCAGCGAGGACCCGGAAATGGACGACTTCACGCGGCAGCAAATCAGCCGTTTCCGCGATGGATCGTCGCGATTGAAACAGCTGCTTGGACGGAACGATATCCTTTGCCATATCCTTAATTCGTCGGGCATCACAAGATTCCCTGAGGCTCAGATGGATATGGTGCGTTTGGGAATCGGCCTGTACGGCATTTCGCCCGAACCCGATGTGCAGAAAATGCTTATGCCGGTCAGTACCCTGAAAACGCGCATCTCGCAAGTGAAAACCATTCCCGCCGGCGACTCGGTGGGCTACAATCGCCGTTGGGTGGCACAGCGCGAGTCGCGGATAGCCATCATCCCCATCGGATATGCCGATGGCCTTTCGCGCCATCTGGGCTACGAAAACGGTCATATTCAGATAAATGGCGTCGCTTCGCCCATCATCGGCAGCATCTGTATGGATATGTGCTTTGTTGATGTCACCGATGTGCCCTGTTCGGAGGGCGACGAGGTGACGATATTCGGCTCGGCCGACTCGCTGTGCCGTATGGCCGAAGCGGCAGGCACAATCCCCTACGAGATACTCACTTCGGTCTCGCCGCGAGTGAAGCGCGTATATGTCTCAGAATAAGCGAATAATATTAACATATCAACAACAAAATTATGTTCACATCCAAGATGAAACTGGCGGACATAGTCGCCGAAAACCACAACATTATCCTCGTTTTGCCACGCTTCGGAATCCCGTTGGGCTTCGGCGAAAAGTCGGTCGCTGAGGTTTGCCGCGCGGCCAATGTCCCTGTCGATTTTATGTTGCTGATATGCAATCTCTACACTTACGACGAATTCCAGCCGGACATCAACCAGTTTGCCACGATCGATATGTCGCACCTGGTGCCGTATCTTGAGGCTTCGCATTCTTACTACACCGACGAGCGTTTGCCGCATATCGGAAAGCATATCAATCACATAGCGTCGCGCATCGAAGGCAAGTACGGACAGCTTCTAAAGCAGTTTTATTCCGATTTCAGAAACGAAATCATCGACCATTTCCAATGCGAAGAGAAGTACGATTTCCCGCGTCTGATCAGTTTGCAGCAGGGCGTTCGCAAACGCGGTTCGGCCAAGTCGCATTCCGAAAAGTCGCACGAAGGCCTGGTCGACAAGTTGAACGACTTGACGCAGATTGTCTATAAATACCTGCCAGGCAATAGTTTGCCCGAAGAGACAATGGAGCTGGTGTTCGATATCCTGCAACTTTCGTCCGATATCCAGAAACACGCTCTTGTCGAAGAGAAAATATTGATACCATACGTTGATTGGTTGGAAAGGAGCTTGAAATGAAGCCGTTAGTCTCTGTTTTGATCGTCGAGCCTTCCGAAGTGATATGTCTGGGGTTGCGCGCCTGTTTTGAAAAAGCGGGCGGGTACAATATTCTTGCCCCTTTGCACAGCGCCAGCTCGCTCGAGGAGAGGCTGCACTCCGCCTGCCCCGACCTGCTGATAGTCAATCCTACGCTGCTCCCGTCCACTCCAAAGCAGTGTCTCGCTGCCATCAGGCAGCAGCGTCCGGCGATGCCTGTCGTCGCGCTGGTGTACCAGTATGTCGAGAAGCAAATCTTGGATCTGTTTAATTATCAGATTGATATCCGCCAAAGCGGCAGCGAAATCCTGTCGACGATTGGCGCGGCAATGTCGGAGATGAAAAAAGAATCCGCAAAACCGGAAGTCCAGGACAACTACGAGCTGAGCGACCGCGAGACCGATGTGCTGGTTCTTGTGGCCAAAGGATTGAGCAGCAAAGAAATAGCCAACCAACTGAATATTTCGGTCCATACGGTCAATTCGCACCGCAAGAACATTACCAGCAAAACCGGCATCAGGTCTGTCGCCGGTCTGGCCGTGTACGCAATGATCCACAATCTGATGTAAAAGGCCGAACTTGCGCGGAGGGGAAACTTGCACAATTTCCCCCCACCTGCTCCGCCCGTTCCTATATCGTTCCTATATCGTTCTTATATCGTTCCT
>R22__coassemble_592_pt1 | contig 22561 bp, 9 predicted proteins | sample R22__metabat2_high_PE_041 | metagenome-assembled genome bin R22 | reverse complement strand
ACGACCCCGACGATGCCGAGGTGGGTGTCGACCCCGAGATGCTGGGCAAGATCTTTGAGTCTCTACTGGAGGACAACAAAGCCAAAGGCGCTTTCTATACCCCCAAAGAGATAGTGCGCTATATGTGCAAGGAAAGCCTTATCGCATACCTTTCATCTCGCATATCTGAATCGCCTTGCCCTGCAGGCAGAAATCTTGTAAATCTTATAAATACTTCCGACTCCGTTTGGAATGATAACCGCGTCAGCTCTACCGCCGAAAGCGGAAATAATCTACAAGATTCCCAAGATTTCGCAAGTGAAACGAGCAGGAGCATAAGAAGATTCGTCGAGCAACACGAGATGCAACCCGAGCTGGAACCATACCGCGACATCCTTGATGCCGCCCTTCGCAACGTGAAGATCTGCGACCCCGCCATCGGCTCCGGTGCCTTCCCGATGGGCCTCTTGAACGAGCTCTGGCGTTGTAGAGAGGCATTGGTAATCCGCGAAGCAAATAATTTACAAGATTTACAAGATTTCGTGAGCGCAGCGAGCAGGAGTAAACTCAAGAAAGAAATCATCGAGAACAACATCTACGGCGTAGACATTGAGCGCGGTGCCATCGACATCGCCCGCCTGCGTTTCTGGCTCAGCATTGTGGTGGATGCCGAGGAGCCCGAGCCGCTCCCCAACTTCGATTACAAGTTTATGCAGGGCAACAGCCTTATCGAGAGCTACAAGGGCATCGACCTGAGCCGTATCTCCAACCGTCTGCGTGGCGGACAGAGCAAGTCCACACAGCTGTTGCTGGGCTTGGACAGCGACTTCAGCAAGAAGAACCTGCAACGCCTGATGCGTGACTACTTCTCCGTCACCGACCACAAGCAGAAAGCCAGTATGCGCCAAGCCATCAACGACGAAGTCAAACGCCTGATAACAGACTTCATCGGCGGCACCACCGCCGACCTTAACAAACTCGACCCCTCCGCCAACCAAGACTTCTTCCTCTGGCACACCTGGTTCAAAGACATCTTCGACAACGGCGGGTTTGATATAGTTGTAGCAAATCCTCCTTATGTTCTAGTTTCGTCGGATGATTTAATTGCTCCAATATATAGGGCCAAATACAAAACCGCAAACGAAGGAAAGGTTAACTTATACAAATTGTTTTATGAGTTTGGGTTGTCAATTTTAAAGGACGGTGGAACGTTAAGTTACATAACACCTAACACCTACTTAACCAACAAAGACAGTAGTGTTTTAAGAAATATGTTTTTTACACAAACTGCATTGCAAGAGATAATTGAATACACAGAAAAGGATAAAGTATTTGAGAACGTAACACAAGCAGTAACTACTAATGTTCTTCAAAAGAGAAAGCCATTGTATGATGATACTGTAAGTGTGAGAACATATAAACATGGCCAATCTATATGTAACCAATCAGATTTGAAAAAAGCAGGTGCTATTTTGCCAATTAACTCTGTAATAAACCATATGAATAGTTTTCCAGACAGGCTGTCCGATTGGTTTTCAATATATCAGGGAGAAATTAATTTAACAGCGAAACGGCATTTGTTTTCTGCTGACAAAGGCAACAATAGGCTTCCGATGTGGAGAGGAAATAATGTTGGGAAATATTGTTGTCAATCAATTCCAATTGAATGGTGCGAAACTTCAGGAAGCAAGCCTTCCTTATATAATCATGAGCGTATTGTAATGCAGCAGGTATCAAACCAGAATCAACCATTCAGAACAAAAGCATTTCTTTCATCCAAAGGATTCATTTGTGGTAATTCGACAAATGGACTATCACCTGTTAAACCAAACGTTAACTTGCAATATTATATTGGACTGATTAATTCAAAAACATTCAACTACTACTTTGACTATTTCAGTTTTACCAATCATATAACAGCAGCCGAACTAAAAAGTATTCCAATTCCAAATGCCACATCGGAACAGCAGAACCGAATAGCAAGTTTGGTTGAGAATATCCAAGATGCAAAACGAAACAATATTGAGGCTGACACATCCAGATTGGAATTTGAAATCGACAATTTAGTCTACCAACTCTACAACCTCACTCCCGAAGAAATCGCAATAATAGAAAAATAATATATTTTTGCTTAAATACATCCATATATCGCCTAAAATTTAATAAAGAATTCATAAACAAGTCAATCGAGATGTCTGTTTGATGGGAATAATATTTTTCGTATTTTTGCATTCAAAAAGATTAATATGAGAAAACAGAGTAACAATCCTTGTGACAAAACAATTAATCTTATTGAAGAAAGTATTACTATTCTTAATAAGATAGAATCCTTGAGAAATAGAAAAAAGATGTATTTACAGGTTTGCTGAATCGAGTAATGCTAAATTCCACAATCTATGAAAAAAAGTCGCCCCATAAAAGGAGCGACTTTGTAGAATCATATTTTACTGAGATAATTGTGTGTGTGGAGTTAATTCTCCTCATCAAAAATTAATTTGATGTATTATTGGTTAGATACCAATACTACCTGTTCAAATATGATCCTTATTCGTAAGCGAACCGATATTCCTTTTTCTTTATTATCTCATTAATCTCATGCTTTCTATCCCAATCAAAAAACCATCTTTTAAATTGTTTCGAATCATTTAACAAATCATTAATTGTATTATTGTTGCTTTCACAAGTATATGCTTTTATTAATTCTTTTTTTTTCTCATCGTTTATGTATGGGCAGGAGAGCATATCAAGAAAAAGAATTGTGCGTTCAGCATCCTTTTTTGCAGCCTCGATACTATTATCTTTTATTCTATTTATTGCATAGCTTATTACTTTCTTGCTGCTCTTTTCGTTTCTAGAAAGATATATTAAAGTGCATATTTGGAAATAGTCCAACTCTTTTATCTCACTACCTATATTAAAACAATCAAGCAGAACATTTTCTGGCAAAATAAAGTTCCATACATCAAATACCGCTGTTAAAATATTTTGTATTTCAAGATTTGTCTCTTTCCCTTTCCGAGTATGTAAATCGACATCTACCAACTGTTTTAACTGTCGAATTGTAGCTTCTTTGACTTCATATATGATATCCATGTCACCAGTTTCATTCGCGAGTCGAGCTATGTTATAGATGATACTAGATAATTTTATGGCAGCAGAAGCACACATGTCAAGCGAATAGACGTAAAAAGCAAATTCATTTACAATGAGTAAATGATTTTTGGTTATTTTAGACGCTATATCTTTTTTTAGAAAGTTTTTTATGTTGTCCAGAATGATTCTGTTAATATTTCCATATTTAACATTGTTGTCTAGTGCGATTGCTGTAAAAGCGTGACATAGATTCAGGTATACAGTATTAGGTCTATTAATATTTATATATTTGTTATTTTCAGTTGCGATAAAATATTTACTAATAAAATCCTCAAATAGCACATTCGTCTCTATTTTGGCTTTTGTTTCTAAAGTCATTAAGGGTCTATTGATAGTCGCCCTTTTTGATTCATTCAGATATAGTTTATATTCTGACAATATTTCGCTAATAATAGTTTCTACTATATCCAACGTATTTTCGTCGTTTGAAAAAACCATATAGTCATCAACATAACGTCTAACCTCATAGTCAACCCCCAATTTCAACTTTTTTTCTTCTTTTAAAAGAATAATTACACTTTTGTCTATTCTTTGAAAGATTATTTCAGCAAAGATTCGAGAAAACTCAGGACCAACTACGATACCGTTGGTTTCATTATAATTAGCTTGTTGCATCAATTTGTCGAACCGATTCTCGAAAGATCCCTTACTGGCATTTTTTTTGCCTTCAGCCTTCCCTTTTACAGCCCAAGTGATTGAATGCGAGTAAATGTTGTAAAAACATTTGGAAACATCAAGTTTTCTCATGTATTTAAACTTCTGTTCAAGTCGGATTAGACCAAACCCTTCGTAAAATTTATTTGCAATATCGACATCTTTATAAGTGAAGAATGATTTATAATTATCTAAATTTATTATATTTTCATCCATTATGGCAGGATCGGCTTTCATGTTTTTTAAGTCATCTAAATACGATTGATGTGCAATAGCATCAATATGTCGTAATGAGAAAGGGGATAGTTTACACGAATATAACATGATTTCTGAATATCTTTGATAGAAACGAGCGAGCTCAATTTGCATTGAAGGATGAATGATAGATAACTTTCTGGAACTTTCTCCACCATATTTTCTGACTTGGTAATTAAAAGGGATTGTATAATCCTCTATCTGTCCGACGCACTTCAAATAGAAATTATAACCTTCTTCTTTCAACATATTACGATAAAAAGACTCATTGCTCATCCTTAAGTGTATTTCGTAAGGAAGAACCTCTGTAAGTAATGCTCGGTATGTTTCTTGATTTCTCATTGCCAAATCTTTTTTATTTCATTAATTTCGTCTTTTGAAAATTTATGAATGATTCTTTTTTGAAAACCGAAAGCAAAACTATATTTTTCGAGATAATGTATTTGTTCCTTTTTTAGATACGCAGAAATAAGGTTTCCCAATTTACCTTTTTTGCAATGCAGCAAATGCTGATAAAAAATATCTAATTTGTGCAATTGCTTTTCGCCATCGTTAGATAGCATCTGATAATTATAAAAAATGCCCGACTTTATAATCATAGACAAATGCTGCTTTGTAAACTGAAAGTTGCCTGTTAAATACTGTATACGATGCTTTAGTAATTCGAAATCCTTGTTTTTTGTATAGCATACGAATGACCGCACCAGTCTGGTTTTTATTTTTTTTATTTTTTGTTCTGTGATGGCGATTTGTATTATATTTCGTTTGTCTTTTTCTTCTATTGATTTTTTAGTGGCTTTTTCAGTATACATAGCATAGCCTAGGTAATTCAGTGGGTTTTGATTGCTAATATTATTGTCTTCTAAGAGTTGGGTCTTTTGATTGTTTAGTTCTAAATTTAAGTTTGATAGTAAATCAGATATTGTGGCTGGTATTTTTGACTGGATTGGCTTAGATTTACAAAAAATCACCATGTCATCAACATAACGCGCATAATAGTATACGCCATCTTCTTTCTGAATATTTAAATCAAAATATTTTAAAAAATGTTCCGACAATACAGCGCTAATACTTAAACCTCTGGGTAATCCTGAATGATCTTTTATGATTGTATTGTTAAAAAGAGATTCTAACAGTGAAATTGTTGGATAAGTCAGCCTGACATCGTCTTTAAGTTTGTTTAATAATGCTATTCTGTCAATGCTTTCATAGAATGATCTTATGTCAAGTCTAACTATATATGATGGATATGTATCCTCCATTAGAACAGAAATTTGTCTGATTATCCTATTTCTGTTAGCCTGTTTTATTTTGTATACTTCTTTAATGTTGTAGTGGATTTTGCGTAAAACTAGTTCTTGGATAATATAATCTGTACTAAGAAGCGGATGTCCGTTTGTGAAATAGGAGTTTTTATATGCAATATTGAAATCAAAAGAACAATCTTCTTTTATCTTTTTGCACTTTTCGGCAAGTTTCAATTCGAATTGCTTTTTCCCGTCCAAATTGTGTAATATTGCTTTAACCTCTTGTGGATGGAGGAGCGCTATTAAACTAGATGGAGAAAAGACTTGGCTATACATTTTTGTATTATTCTCTTGTTTTTAAATAGTTATCCAATATATGCTTTGCTATCATTCATAAGGCAAAGATACGAATATTATTCAAAACAGCAAGCATATTTTTCAATATACTGTTAATTAAAAAGAAGGCACAAAGAACCCACGAAGAAAGGACAGCGAGCCAATATCGCCGAGAGATCGCCGAAGGATCACCGAAGGAATAATAAGCTTGAATGAGTGAATGCGCTTCAAGAATGTGTTAACGTGTGAATGCGTAAATGCGTTAGTATCTTCTCGAAACGCTAACGAGACTTCGCCGTGGGGTGACGGCAATCTGGCTGACAGGGTCGTTATAAAAATATTTTTCCAATTTCAAAAATAGTTGAACTATTGCATTTCGAAAAAATGGATGTATAACCACAAAATCGAAATACAATGACCATTGAACGCCCGAAATATATTGAGCAGCTGATGAATGCACGTGACAATAGTCAGCGTGGATGTGGGCAACGTGATTGTCAGGCCACAGGGAGAGCCTCGACAGACTTTGGAAGTGGATTTTGTGGCTAACAAAGGGGGGAGAATGGTATTGTCACGATGGGCCTAATGCATTTTCTGTCCGACAAAAACAGCCTGGAGGCGTAAACTTGATGTGCGAACCCTCCAAGAATGGGTCACCTTCATTTAGAGAAACTGCCGACCCGTCGCCGAAGGATCACCGAAGGGTAAATGGCTGTTCTAATGTTTTTTTATTGTAAATCGGAAATTGTTATTATATTTGCAATATAAAAACGATTCGTTTTCTGTACTGTTATATATTTATAATCACTCGATTAACTAGATTTTGTTATGGCTACTCACCGCTATATCGTGCGTTTTTTTCCGACTGCAATAATCCGGTTGCTATTCTTTGTGTTCTTTTTTGTGCTTTTGTCGCTGTCTGCTGAGGCTCAGACCACTGTGGTTATGCCGCGTCAGGCTGTCGATACGCTCTGGGTCACATCTACGGGGTGCTATACCATCGTGGATCCAGGTGACGACGGCAAATATCTAAACAACGAGGATTCTTACCTTTACATCATCGCCGACGAGCCTTTCTATCTCCTCACGGACTTTGAACTGGGGCACAACGACGACGGGAAGGATTGGGTCCACGTATACTACGATACCGTCGACTGGTACGGCTACGACTACCTTGGTGGGGTGGGGCAGAGGCTTACGTATATATGGTCGAACCGCGCACTGGTACATTTCCACTCTAATGCCTACAACACTTTCGACGGCTTTTCGATGCAGCTGCTGCACGAGAGTTCGATCCATAACATCATCTTTACCCCCTTGACCACCAGTTCGGTCGAGATAAGCTGGGACGATTATCGATCGGATGCCTCATCCTGGACCATAGAATACACAGACAGGGACGATACCCTTTTCACCGCCACCACCAATGTCAGCGCCATTACCCTAGGAGGGTTGCAGAACAACCGATACTACAGATACCGCATCCGCAACAATGTCGTAGCCTGCATCCATACCGACTGGCAGTGGCTGCACGCCGTCGGCGACGCGAACGTCACGCTGATGCATCCGACCAACTGGGGCATAGATACCATCCCGCCAACGGGGTGCAACATAGTCTGCGGGCCGTCGGGCGACGCTATCCGCCAGGATTTTCCCTATACGAGCCACGAATTCCGAGCCAACGGCGGACACGGTATCTACCTTAAGGGCAGATATCGTACGCTGTCGGGCGAGGTAGGGCTGCAGCGTCGACAGGTGTGGAATAACGGTTGGTGGGGCGACTACAACTACTATTGGGACCGTGCGTACGAGCGCACATATTATCAATGGTTTCCCCGTGGAGAATTCGGTATAACACATTCATCGAGAAGTTTTTTCCGTTTTCAGGTCATCAACGAGAACGATTCCTATCTGCTGCCCACGGTAACCGCAGTTTCAAACACATCGGCAACGATATCGTGGACCGACGAGACGTCGTCGACGTCGTGGGTGTTCAGCTATTGCAAAGAAGAGGGTCGGTGGGTGCGTGCAAACACGACGTCGCCGACGATAACACTGAATGGGCTGGAGGAGGGTTGTCAATATGTGTATACGATAGAAGGCAACGTCAAACGCGATTCGTGCGATGTGCCTGCCCGCCACGCTTTCGTTACCGAAGGCTCGGGCGACACTGTCATTATGCCTTACCGCGGCTCGCAAACGGTCGTGATAGAGCCGCGTAGGTGCTATACCATTGTCGATGCCGGCGGCGGGTGCGGCAACTATTTCAATACCGACTTTTCGCGTCTCGTCGTCCGAACGGCCAACGGCAAGGGTTTCCGCATCGTCGGACGCACCAGTCTGCAGGATAATGACCAGCTGTATATTTATAACGGCGACAGGTACTATGGCTATTCTGGCAGCACGTATGACATCAGACTTTCCTCGGTGGACGACTCGGTTGTTTTCTATTTCCAGAGTGATATCAAAGGTCTGGGACGCGGATTTTCTTTTGACATCATCCAAGTCGACGACTCTATCTACAATCTGCACACAACTGCTGTGGGCACTACGGCGGCCTCTATTGCCTGGGACGACAATTCGGGTGCTACCTCCTGGACTGTCCACTACGGCCTGTCGGAAGAAAGCTTCCAAACCATCAGTGTCAACACCAAGTCGGCCACTATCGGAGGCCTGCTGCCCGCTACGCAGTATGTCTATTTTGTCACCAATGACAACTCGAGCAGCGCGTCCTGCCTGTTTAGCGAACGGAAGGGGTTCATTACTGAGGGTCTGCCACAGGGCGACGTCATTATGCCTTACCGTTCTACGGATACCCTTGTCATCCAGCCAGGCACGTGCTACCGTATCTGGGACGCTGGCGGACGCGAACATAATTATTTCAACGACGACACGTCGGTTCTGGTAATCATTTCGGCCGACAATTCGGATTTCTATCTTGATGGACAATGGCTGTTTGGCGGCAATGAGGCTGAGTACCATACTAACAGCTATGACAGCTATGACCGTTTTGCGGCGGGCAACAACCCTAACAATACGAGCTACAATTGGGAATATGACGGATGGCGAAACCGCTATGCCTATAACGACAGGATCAGGATACCGAGCAGCAATGGCTATCTGCGCATCCGCTTCACCAGCAACGGCAATAAGACCAGTCCGGGCTTCTGTTTCACCATCGACCACTCGGGAGGCACTGTCACAGACCTCAAGATGACTCGCGTGACCCGCAATTCGGCTACTGTCACCTGGAACGACAATTCCAACGCCGCCCAGTGGATTGTGGCCTACAAGCCCGCTTCGGGCACATCGTTCTCGACGGCCTACAGCAGTCTTCGCTCCTTCACGCTGAACAATCTGGCTCCCAATACGGACTACGAACTGAAGGTGTATCGTGCCAATGCGTCGCAGTGCGATGCGCAGTCGACATTCTTTACCACCCTCGACAACAATTCGATAGTGATGACCCCTGGCGGCAACGATACGGTCTACCTGACTCCGGGACAATGCTATTACGTCTACGATCCTGGTGGGACTGGGGATTACCTGCCCAGCGACACGTCGCGCCTGACGCTGATTTCGTCCAATGGCGAAGGGTTCTATTTGTCGGGCGAAGCCATCGTGGGCTCTTCGGATAGAAGCGATTACATTTATATGACGGGTGTGGCAAACGGACAATATTATTGGAGTTGGGAGCAATGGCGTCCCGACGGCATATTCAACATCGAGTTGCGCACCAACGAGGCAATACAGGACCGTGGCCTATGGATTTGGATCCGCTTCCCGTCGCGAGTCTATGACCCCGACACCATCAACCATAGCGACTCCACCGTCACCATCACCTGGCAGGATACCACTTCGGCTACTCAGTGGAACTTCAGCTACGGTACGCATATCGATTCGATGACCACTGTCACCACCTCCACAAAACAATATACCCTGACGGGTCTGGAACGCAATCGGCAGTATTTCTACAGTATCTACAATACGGATGAAAACCCTGATTGTGTGCTCGAAAACTTTTATGGCTACATATCTCCCTGCGATCCCGACATTCTCATTCAGCCTTATCAGAACTATTATCTGGCCTATGCCGGACGTTACTCGCAATACTACTCTAGCCACATTGACATCGATCTCGACTATTGCTATCACTTTCGCGATATCGGCTCGGTTTCTGATATTTTCCAAAACTCCTATTCGGGCTGCCATTCCCATTTTCACGACGGCGAAGGCGTCGGCGTTACCCTGGAGGGATATTACGATCTCGGCTCGTCGTCGGTCTATATCGGCAACAACACGACCGGCTCCTGGTACTCCAACTCGGGATATCTGACCCTTTATGCTCCCAACGGCTATGTTTCTTTCGACCAACGTTCCGGAACCAGCTGCAGCGACTTTGCACCGGGATTCGATTTCAAGATATCGTTCAATTATCCCATCTACAACGTTCGCACCCAAAACGTCTCCTGCAACTCGGCAACCCTTCTCTTTGACGATTCTACCGCGGCCACACAGTGGTATCTCGCTTACGGGCCCACCGAAAAACAGCTCGACACTATCGTCCTCAACACCAAGTCGGTGACCCTCGACAGCCTCCTGCCCGACCATCAGTATGTCTGCTACATCTCCTCCAACCTCAACACCATCGATTGCTTCAAACCGGTAAAATACTGCTTCATCACCACCTGCGACACCACGATTTTCGTCTTTCCCTATAATACCGACACTACCCGCATCCTCGATATCAATACCTGCTATACTCTCCGCGACGGCGGCTCTTCGATGGATTACATCTACAACGACCGCCACAACATCTATCTCAACTCCTCAAACGGTAACGCTATGACGCTCCGCGGTTTCGCCGATATGGGAGAAAATGACTATATCTATATGTGGGACAACGCCAACGGGCAATGGCTTGGCAGCTGGGGGAAGCAGGACGACATCGTTGTCACTGTCCCGTCTGGACAACTGCATATCGAATACAATTCGGCAGGCGATACCGTTACGGGCAAAGGCTTTGAATTCCGCGTCACTTTCCACACCATTTCAAACATCAAGGTCGACCTCAAGACTGACACTACTTGCCGTCTGACGTGGAACGACAATAGTGGAGCTACACAATGGACTTGCTTCTACGGCAGGGACAAAAACAATATGGACTCTATCGTCTGCGACCAGCAGATGGCGCACCTTTCGGGACTCGTCTACGGCAAGCGCTACTACGTCTTCTTCAAAAACAACTCGGTCGCCTGCATCGACACTACTTGGTTCGACTTCTGCGCTGGAGGCGACAAGTGCGTCGGCTTCGGCGATATCTACTCGTGCTTCGCCAATGCCTATTACGGACGCGTCAGCAACCCAAATGAGTATCGCGGATTGGTCGACTATGGACCTGACGATATCAATTCGCGCCACACTATCATCGACGACACAACGGCTACCGACCCGCGTACTGGAAACCAGCTGCGGATGGTCTGCCCTGGGTTCCCCGAATCGGTCAGGCTTGGCAACTGGGACATCGGCGGCGAGGCGGAAAGCATCACCTACGAATATGAGGTCGACACCACCAAGTCCGAAATCCTCCTGCTCCGCTATGCCGCCGTCCTCGAAAACCCGAACCATTCGCCTTCTATGCAGCCTCGCTTCCGTTTCTCGGTTGTCGACCAGTACAATCGCGAGATTGATCCCGAATGCTATTCGGCAGACTTCATTTCGAGCGACTCGCTTGGATGGAACCTCTACCGTTATGATACCAATACTGTTCTCTGGAAGGACTGGACGGCCATCGGCATCGACCTCGCTCCCCTCCACGGTCAGCACATCTACTTCAAACTCACTACATACGACTGTGCCGAGATGGGTCACTATGGCTACGCCTATTTCACCCTCGAATGTACCGAAAAGGAGGTCTATCCCAACGAGTGTGGTGTCGTTCACGCCAATACTTTCACGGCTCCAGAAGGTTTCCGCTACCAATGGTTTAATATCGACAGCTCGGATGTTACGCTCTCAACCGAACGCACTTTCTCCAGCGACCAAAACGGTATCTACAAGTGCCGAGCCCACTTCCTTGGCAGCACAGGCAACAACTGCTTCTTCGAAAAAACTGCTGTCGTGGGCGACATCTTCCCCTATGCCAACTATAGTTATGAAATCATAGACACCAACGAATGTGATGTCGTTGTCCAGTTCCGCAACCACAGCTGCGTCTCGCTCGACTCTGCCCACACACAGCTTTCCTCTATGGAATGCGACGGCTTTGTCTGGGATTTCGGCGACGGCACCGTCAGCTATGACAAGCACCCTATCCACCAGTTCCCTTCGCGCGAGTTCAATGTCACTCTCACGGCTCTGCTGGCCAATGGGTCCTGTAGCGACGACACGTCGCGAACCATCCTGATGCTTAGCCCCTGCATCGAGTATGATTCGGTCTTCCCCGAAATATGTGAGGGTGACACCTTCGCCCTGCGCGACTCCGTCTACATTTCGACGGGGTTCTATACCGTCCGTACCGAATACCGGCCCGACAGCATCGTGACGACTTTCGTCTTCCTGACTGTACATCCCACCCTCGACACCAGCTTGGTTGGTGGCATCTGCGACGGACGCTCCTATACTCTCTTCGGCTTCAACGATTCCATTGCTGGCAACTATGTACACGCCTTTACCTCCATCTACGGCTGCGACAGCATCTATCGTCTCGACTTGCGTGTGGCCAGCTCGTACGACACTCTTGTCGACCGCTACGGGTGCTCCTCTACGGGATTCCACTATCTTGATACCGTTTCCTGGTCTTCGACGGTATATACCGACAGCCTGCTTTCCATCTATGATTGCGACAGTGTCGTCACGATGAATATCACCATCAACCCCTCTTTCCATAATGAGCATTTCGACACCATCTGCGACGGCGAATCCTTCCTATTTGCAGGCAATATCTACACTACTTCCGGCACTTACATCGACAGCACCTCAACCGTCGACGGATGCGACAGCGTCGAAGTGCAGCATTTGAAGGTCAATCCTGTTTATAGCGACAGCAGCAATGTCCTTATTTGCCTTAACGAAACATACACTTATCGTGGACAGCAGTATCTGACGGGGCTTATAGTCGACTCTCTGCTGAGCTACGAACGTTGCGACAGTGTGGTGAAAATCAACGTGCAGTACTTTGATACCACCTTCCGTGCTGACGGTATTCTGAGTATCGATACCATCAATTGGACTCGCAGCGACTCGTCGTTATACGGTTGCGTGCCATTAACGCTCTATGTTCGCGACAGCTCGGTTTCCTTCTCTTCGCTTCTCTGGCTTTTCGGCGACGGTTCTTCCTCCAGCGACCCCAACGCCATACACACTTATGACGATACCGGCACCTTTACCGTTCTGCACATTGCAACAAGCCCCGACGGATGTGTCGATACAGCTGCCTTCATCAACGCCATACAGGTATTCCCGCTTCCTACGGCCGACTTCGAATGGTCACCTCAGCTGCCCAGCAATGCCGATCCGCTCACTACCTTCAACAACCTTACCGAACCACTCCAATCGACCAACACCTATCTCTGGTACTTCTATCCTCAAGGTGCCGACGGTACGCCTGCCGACTCGTCGGTCGAAGTCAATCCCCTCTATTCTTGGCCCGACGACGACTTCCAGGTCGGCAACCACGACGTTACACTTATTGCCTCTCAGTGGTTTACCACCTTGCGGCAAAACACTCATTTTTGCAGTGATACCGTCACCAAAGCCATCGATGTCGTCAACATATATCTACAGTTCCCCAACGTCGTCACTCCCAATGGCGACGGGTATAATGACATCTGGCAGGTCGTCAACCTCGTCGAGTTCAACCTCTATCCAGTCAACCGGTTGCGCATCTACAACCGCTGGGGACGACTTGTCTATCAGCGCGACAATATCAGCTCGCACGACGACGATTGGGACCCGAACGACTGCGACTGCCCCGATGGCACCTACTTCTTCCGCTTCGACGCACAGGGCGATTTTGGTTTCATTCAACACAAAGGTGCCATCGAAGTCATTCGAAAACAATAAAACCAAAGCTATTGGTGCATACCCGAAAAAAGTTTTATCAACATCTGATACGAAAACATCTATCCTTGCGTTATCCCTCAAAAACAAACGGCATAACCTTTAAGTAAAACTCTCAAGCAAAATGTCAAAAGAACTCGAAGAAATTGACCGCCAGCAACGCAATAGCGAGCATCCGCAACATATCGACAACACCGTCTTTGCACACTCTATCGAACAGGCTCTCGATACCGGTTCGGGCAATATCGATACACCTCTTCTTGCTCAGGAGGAAATCGAAGACGAGGAGCCCCCTCGCGTCAATCTTACTGCCGTCATCTGTACCGCCATTGTAGCCGTTTGTGCCACCATCATCCTGCTCGTTGCCCATCCCTGGAAGAATTCTGACCAGCAGATACAATCATCTGCAACCCATCCCGATACGGTCGTCCGTAATAAAGAAAACCAGCAGGCAGTGGCAAAAGCCGAACCGCCCAAAAAGGATGAGCAAGCCGCCAAATCAGAACAGCAGAAACAGCGGGAGAATCCATCGAAAGTGGAACCTGCACAAAAAGTAGAGCCCAAGAGCGAAACAGTCAAGCCGCAAGTCTCTACGCTCCCCATCCTCAAAACGACCAAAACTGGCACAGGCAACCCCTACAACAGCATTCGGCTCATCGACGCCTCAAGCCGCAAACTCACCATCAGCGAAACCGAACAGATGAGCAAGGCTGAACTTGCTCTTGCTCGCAACGCCATCTACGCACGACACGGCTATCAGTTCAACAACCCCGACCTCAAGGAATTCTTCGCCAAACAAAGCTGGTTCAAACCCTCTGATGTCAAAATCGACGCTATCCCATTCACCGAGATCGAACTCGACAATATCCGTATCATAAAAGCTCAGGAGAACAAATAATGTCAGGCCGGCTTATCCTTTTTCCTGTCCCCATAGGTGGCGACGACATCAATCTGGCACTTCCGTCGGCCAATCTCGCCCTTCTGGCATCCTGCCACACTTTCATAGTCGAGGAATTGCGCTCGGCGCGACGTTTCCTCAAGCGTGCCGGCTATCCGCATCCCATCGACGACACCGTATTTCATCTGCTCAATGAGCACACCTCGCCGCAAGAGATAACACACTATCTCGACGCTATCGACAGGGGTGAGGATGTAGGACTCCTCAGCGAGGCAGGACTGCCCTGCGTCGCCGACCCTGGTGCTCTGGTGACTATGATGGCGCAACGCAAAGGCATCACCATAGTACCACTTGTCGGCCCATCGTCGCTGATGCTTGCCTTGATGGCTTCGGGACTTGATGGACAGCATTTCTCATTCAACGGCTATCTCCCTGTCGAACGTCAGCAGCGCACTGCCGCCATACGCTCGCTCGAAGCAACAGCAACACGTACCGGATTTACGCAGATTTTTATCGAAGCTCCTTATCGCAACAACCAGTTGCTCGAAGCTTTGGCCGAAACCTGCCGACCCGACACCCTTATCTGCGTTGCTTGCGACATCACCCTCCCGACACAAACCATTCGTACTATGACTGCTGCACAATGGCGCAAACAACGCGAAAAAATAAATCTCCACAAACGCAACACCGTATTCCTTATCGGCAGGTGAGGGGAGTTGAAAGTTGAAAATTGAAAATAGTTATTGCGCCATCTATTCAATCCATCCTTTCAGCTGCTCTATCATATTGGCGGCACCATCAAATATCTCGCTGATGCGTGTTGCCACCATATATGCTGGCGTGGTAATAATCCGGTGCTCCTCATCGACACAAATCTCCCGAGGCTCGCAAGCCACCATCGTGCAGCCAAATCCTTTGGCAACCAAGGCGGCAGGGTTGTCGATGGTCCCCAACGTGATGCTTATCCCTTCGCGTCCAAGCACTTTGGCTACAACCGTAGGGGCAATACACATCGCCAGTATGGGCTTTTTGCTGCGGTAGGTCTCAAGTAGTGCATCCACAACACCATCAATAACCGTCATTTTGGGACCGTCAAAGGCATAAGTGCTCAGGTTGCGAGCCGCACCCATCCCACCAGGCAGGGCAAGGGCATCATAGTCGGCGGCACGGTATTCGTCCAGCGGCTTGATGTTGCCGCGGGCTATACGGGCACTTTCGACAAAGATGTCGCGCTGTTCGATGTCGACAATTGCTCCGGCATCTTCCTCGTTGTCCACCACTTCGACGTGCGGAACAACCTCAAAAAAACCTTCTGGGGCAAAACATTGGTATTGCCACCCCTGACGGTCTATGGCCAAAAGCAGGCCGAGGGTCTCTTGTAGCTCGCTGCCGTCGCGGTTGCCGCAGCCCGAAAGTATTACTGCTATCTTCTTCATTGTTATGATGGTTTAAAATGAATAGTGACCTGTGACCCGTGAATCGAGCGCGTTCGTGTCACAATTCACAGGTCACAGGTCACAATTCTCTATTTACTTGCCGGCGTTGTATTCGTCAACCGACTCTTTGATAAGCTGGAAGGTGGCTTCGATGTCGTTGTCCAGACCCATCGAGAAGCGGATAAGGCCTTCGCTCATACCCATTTCCTTCTGGATGTCCTCGGGAACCTCGCTCGAAGTCGACTTGCCGCTGTTGCTGAAGAGGGTCTTGAAGTAGCCCAGCGAAACGGCCAGGTAGCCAACGCCCTTGTTCTGCATAATCTCCATAATGCGGCTGGCAGCCTCGGCGGTGCCCATATCGATGCTGATCATACCGCCAAAGCCGTAGCCCTTGTTCATCATACTGCAGAACAGCTCGTAGTCGGGATGCTCAGGCAGTCCGGGGTAGTTGTATTTGAAACCAACCTCTTTGAAGCGTTTGGCCAGGTACATAGCGTTCTCGCCGTGCTTCTGCATACGGATGTGCAGGGTGTGCAGGTTCTTCAGGATGCTGCTGCTGCGCATAGGATCCAGAACGGGGCCCAGAAGCATACAGGTACCGTTGTTCACGTCGATCAGGCTGCCGATGTATTCGGCGCTGCCGCAAATTGCACCGGCCACGCAGTCGTTCTTGCCGTTGATGAATTTGGTCATCGAGTAGACGACGACGTCGGCACCCAGACGATAGGGGCTGAAAATCATCGGCGTGAAGGTGTTGTCAACAATCAGCTTGGCGCCGTGGGCGTGGGCTATCTTGCTCAGCTCGGGGATGTTGGCGATGCGGAGCAGGGGGTTGTTCATCGTCTCGGTATAGAGCACCTTGGTGTTGGGACGGATGGCTTTCTTAACGGCCTCAAGGTCCTGGAAGTTGACAAAGGTGGTCTCCACATTGAACTTCTTCATATAGTTGGCCATAAAGGCAAAGGTACCGCCATAGGTGGTCATCGAGCTGACGATGTGGTCACCGCTCTTCACCTCGTGCAGCAGGGCGCAGGTGATGGCAGCAAGACCCGAACCGGTGCACCAGGCAGCCTCAGTGCCTTCCATAGCTGCCAGTGCCTGGCAGAGGGCGAGGTTCGACGGATTCCAGTGGCGGCTGTAGAGGAAGTAACCCTCGGTTTCGCCGTGGAAAGTCTCGGTCATCAGGTGTGCCTCGGGGAAGGTAAAAGTAGCGCTGTCGCTGATTGCGGGGTTCACGCCGCGGTTGGCGTCGCGTCCGTCAAGACGCTGGATTGCTGTTGCAGGATCAAATTTTTGCATAATCTTTTATTTTACATTAATATATATCAATTTTGCACGCCGTTTCGTATGTCGAAACAGCGTGCAAATGTACGAATTTTTTTTTATATGTCAGACAAATGCTTTGGGCTTTTATTTTTTAGAAACAATCTGAGAGCTTATTTTTATTGTAAACTGACAAATTGTCAGTTTTTGCTCTTTGGCACGTTTATTGATGTGACAATTTGTCAGAAAAGGAGTAAAAAAAACAATGAATCTGAACAATTTCACCATCAAAGCCCAGGAGGCGGTGCAGAAAGCCGCCGAAATCGCGACGGCCCATCAGGCTCCGAGCATCGACACCGTGCACCTGATGAAAGGCCTGCTCAGCGAGGACGAGAACGTGACCCCCTATCTGCTCAAGAAGATGGAAGTCAACGTCCCGCGACTGTCGCAGGCCTTGGATGCACAGATGCAGTCGCTGCCACGCGTCAGCGGCGGCAGCCAGTATGCCAGCAGCGACCTCAACAACGCCCTCGTCAAGGCCCAGCAGACGGCCACCGAGATGGGCGACGAGTTCGTCTCGGTCGAGCACCTGCTCATAGGTCTCGTCAACGGACGCGACAACACGGCGCGCCTGCTCAAGGATGCCGGCGCCAGCGACAAGCAGCTGCGCGCTGCCATCGCCGACCTGCGCAAGGGCAGCAAGGTGGGCAGCCAGACGGCCGAGGACACCTTCAACGCCCTGAACAAATATGCCAAAAACCTTAACCAACTGGCACAGAGTGGCAAGCTGGACCCCGTCATCGGACGTGACGACGAGATTCGCCGTGTACTGCAGATCCTTAGCCGACGCACCAAGAACAACCCCATCCTTATCGGCGAGCCTGGCGTCGGAAAGACCGCCATCGCCGAGGGCCTGGCGCACCGCATCGTCAGCGGCGACGTACCCGAAAACCTTAAGTCCAAGACTATCTATTCGCTTGATATGGGCGCACTTATCGCTGGAGCCAAATACAAGGGCGAGTTCGAGGAGCGCCTCAAGAGCGTCATCCGCGAAATCAATGAAGCCGACGGCGAAATCATCCTCTTCATCGACGAAATCCACACCCTCGTGGGTGCCGGCGGCGGCGAGGGGGCTATGGATGCCGCCAACATACTGAAGCCCGCCCTGGCGCGTGGCGAACTGCGTGCCATCGGCGCCACGACGCTGGCCGAATACCAGAAATATTTCGAGAAGGACAAAGCCCTCGAACGCCGTTTCCAGAGCGTGCTGATCGACGAGCCCAGCGTGGCCGACACCATCAGCATCCTGCGTGGCCTCAAGGAGCGCTACGAGGTGCACCACAAGGTGCGTATCAAGGACGAGGCCCTCATCGCCGCCGCCGAGCTCAGCAACCGCTACATCAGCGACCGCTTCCTGCCCGACAAGGCCATCGACCTCATCGACGAGGCCTCGGCCAAGCTGCGTATGGAAATCGACTCCGTCCCCGAAGAGCTCGACGAGATTGAGCGCAAGATACGCCAGCTCGAAATCGAACGCGAGGCCATCAGTCGCGAAAACGCCCACAGCGACACCCTGCGCAGCGACGAGATGCAAGCCAACAGCGACAAGCTGGCACGCATCGGCAGCGAAATAGGCGAGCTGACCGAGCAGCGCGACCAGATGAAGGCCCGCTGGCAGAACGAGAAGAGCATCGTCGAGGCCATCCAGACCGAAGTCAAGAACATCGAAAGCTATAAGTTCGAGGCCGAACAGGCTGAGCGTCAGGGCGATTACGGCAAGGTGGCCGAACTGCGCTACGGACGCATCAAGGAGGCCGAAAAACACGTCGACGAGCTCAAATTGCAGCTGCGCACGATGCAGGCCGACAACACAATGATCAACGAGGAGGTCGACAGCGAGCAGATCGCCGAAGTGGTCAGCAAGTGGACCGGCATCCCCGTCACGCGAATGATGCAGAGCGAGCGTGAAAAACTGCTCCACCTCGAAGAGGAGCTCCACAAGCGCGTCGTGGGCCAGGACGAGGCCATCGAGACCATCGCCAACGCCATACGCCGCAGCCGTACAGGCCTCAGCGACGGCAAGCGACCCATCGGCAGCTTCATCTTCCTCGGCACCACCGGCGTCGGCAAGACCGAGCTGGCCAAGGCACTGGCCGAGGTGCTGTTCGACGACGAGAATATGATGGTGCGTATCGATATGTCTGAATATCAGGAACGTCACAGCGTCAGCCGACTCATCGGAGCACCTCCGGGCTACGTCGGCTACGACGAGAGCGGCCAGCTCACCGAGGCCGTGCGCCGCAAACCCTACAGCATCGTCCTCTTCGACGAAATCGAGAAGGCGCACCCCGACGTCTTCAACACGCTGCTGCAGGTGCTCGAAGACGGACGGCTCACCGACAACAAGGGGCGCGTCGCCGACTTCAAGAACACCATCATCATTATGACCTCCAACATCGGCAGCAACATCATCCAGGAGCGGATGAGCGACGCAATGAACATCAACGACTACACCATCGAGAAGACCAAGAACGACGTCCTCGAACTCCTCAAGCAGAATATGCGTCCCGAGTTCCTCAACCGTATCGACGAAATCATAATGTTCCGCCCGCTCAGCAAGAAACAGATACGCGAAGTGGTGCGCATACAGCTCGCCAACGTGGCCAAGATGCTCGAAAAGAACGAGATACTCATCAGCGCCACCGACGAGGCCATCAACCATCTGGCCGACATCGGCTACGACCCCGCAATGGGTGCCCGCCCCGTCAAGCGAGTCATACAGCGCCAGATACTCAACGAACTGTCGCGCCAGATACTGGAAGACAAGGTCCACACCGGCGAAAACATCATCATCGACGTCATCGACGACCAGTTCGTCTTCTACAACGCCAGTATGAAAAACTGACGCCACACCGCACCGGCCAGCCGACCAGCCGACCCGCCGGCCCGCTGACCGACCCGCAGGCCAACTGACAGGCCAGCCGACCGACCGACCAGCAGGCCAACTGACCGACCGACCAGCCGGCTAACCGACCGACTCGCCGACCAACCCACTGGTCAGATGACCAACCGACAAAGCGACCAGCCGGTCCGCCGGTCCGCGAAAAAAAAGGATGGAGCTCACAGCTCCATCCTTTTTTTGTTCCCCTTTGCTATAGTATAGTGTTTGATTGATTATCAATAATATGGTTTAAGTCGCGTCTCTCCGAGACGCTGGTTGGTCGGGATTTCTTTTACCCCACACTGCGTTCCTTGTGTGGGGTTATTAAGATTCAGCCTCTCCGAGGCTGGTAGAAAACCAAACATATATTCCCGACTGACCGTTGACAAAAGCCTAAGAATCAGCAGATCGTCCCGGAGGGACGTGACGCACGAAGTGCACATAACACCGTACAAGCGAAGCGCAGTGCGGTGTGTCTATGCTGCGGCGATATGCGTTCCGGAGGAACGCGACAACAAAGGCGAATGTATTTCAAGTCCAGCGACCATTTTTGACGCATCTGTTTCGCCTTCATAAAACGCTGATTTCCATACACCATCTTCTTACCATCTTCTACCAAAATTTTTATTAACATTTAATCAAAATTTACCTCGGTAGGCAATAATAAGAAGAAGGTTGCGTTATGGATAGTACAAGAACGCGAAGAGACGGTGCGGACGATGGCGTCTGGCGGTTTCAATGTAATGTATATCAGTTTTTTAAACCTTTAAATATTTATATCTATGGGAAAACAACAAGAAGGATTCAATGGTGGTTTCAGCGGGAAGCTGGGCAGCGTGGTCGGCTACAACTGGCGCGGCAAATGGTGCGTACGGTCGTTGCCGGGCGATTTCCACGATGCGCGTACCGAAGGGCAGCTGCGCCAGCGGCAACTATTCACCGAGATGGTGCGTTTCGCCTCGAAGGCGGCGCGGATACTGAAAATTTCGCTCGATGTAGCGGCTCGTAATGAGGGCGTTACGACGAGCAACCGCTTTGTCAGTATGAACAAGGCTTGCTTTGCGCTGCAGGATGGTGAGCTGGCGGTCGACCTGCCGTCGCTGCGTTTCAGCGACGGACCGGTGGCTCCGGTGGCCTTCGATGCACCGCAACTGCTTGACGACACGACGATTAGCATCGCTTTCGAGAAGAATCCGCTGCATCGCAACTGCAGCCAGGACGACAGGGTGCATCTGGTGGTGTATTGCCCTGAGTACAAGTCGTTTGACTTCTCGGATGCCATTCTTCGCCGCAACAAGCGGATTGTGATGCAACTGAACGAGGCCTGGGCGGGCAAGGAGGTCCACCTGTGGGGCTTTGTGGTCGACAATGCAGGGCGCGCGTCGCAGAGCACATATATCGGCAGCGGTGTTTTGGATTGTGCTGAAGGTCAGCAAGATGACGACGGCAAAATTGTTCCTGATGTCCTTGATGACGCCGTCGACGAGGATGGCGACTATGGTGTCTCCGCCTTGTCCGAGGGCGACGCAACGGACACGGAATCAGTAAATAGCGTCGTTGCGCCTCCGCCCCGATGATGGATGCGGCTTTATAGCAGGAAGGGTTGCGTGAGGTTTTTGTATTCGTCCGAATAGCTGTTGTCGTCTTTGCGCAATGCTATGGTGCTGTATTTTACGGCAATGGTTTCTTTTTTGCGTTGTGCGAAATGGAGTATGCTCCGTTTGGGTGCATCGGCAATGTGGTTCGCTATGTCGGTGCAGCTGATGCAGGCCAGCCCGTACTGTTCGGCGTCGCTGGCGGCATTGGTGGCGTTTTCGGCGGGGATGATTATTGCCAGCAGCCCGTCGCTGGCCAGCATTGCCGATGAGCATTGCAGCAGCTGCGACAGGACGAGGCTGTTGTCGCTGTGGCGCGCCATTGAGCGACGTGGATCACTGTTTTTGAGCGATTTGGCGAAGTACGGCGGATTGCTTATTATCAGCTCGTAGGCAGCGCGCTGCTGGGCGATGTGGCGCTGGGCGAAACGCTGCAGGTCGATGTTCTCGGCGTTCATCCGCTGGCTGAATGGCGAGCGGTTGAAGTTTTCGGCCGCTACTGCGGTGGTCTGGCTGTCGATGTCGATGGCGTCGACGGTGGCGTCGGCGAAGCGCTGTGCCATCATCAGGGCCAGTATGCCGCAGCCGGTGCCGATGTCGAGGATGCGGTGGGGCAGGGCAGAGGATGCCTTGCCGTCGGTGGCAGCCAATGCGCCCAGCAGCACGGCATCGGTGCCGACTTTCATCGTGGCGCCGCTGTCTTCGATTGAGAATTGCTTGAAGTAGAACAAGGGGAATTCGTT
>R22__coassemble_535_pt1 | contig 24241 bp, 17 predicted proteins | sample R22__metabat2_high_PE_041 | metagenome-assembled genome bin R22 | reverse complement strand
GCGCAGGCCCAGGTTGGGGTCGATGCCCGTGTTGGATGACACGGGCAGGATGCAGCGCGCCGCCACGACCTCGTTGCCCTTGACCAGGACGGCGCCGTCGTGGAGGGGCGAGTTTTTGAAAAAGAGCGTTTCGAGCAATGCCGACGACACGATGGCGTTGATGCGCTCGCCAGTGCTGATGATGTCGCCCACCTCGTTCTGGCGGATGAAGACTATGAGTGCGCCGGTCTTGCTTTGCGACATATGCATACAGGCCTGAATATAAGGCTCAAGCTCGACGCCGTTCTTTTTGTCGCTGACACTTTTCTTCCAGAACAGGAACCGCTTGCGGATATTGTCGCCGTCGATGCTGGTCTTGGTGCCCACCATCAGCAGGAATTTGCGTATTTCGGGCTGGAAAACGATAATGAGAAGGATGAGGCCAATGGAGATAAACTGTCCTAAAATAGTGGATGTGAGCCGCATACCGAAAAGCGACGACACTTGCCAAAGGACGTATATGACCACAACGGCCCAAAAGATGCGAAGCACATTGGTGCCGCGAACAGCTTTGTATATCTGGTAGGCCAAAAAGGCCACAAGGATAATGTCGATGATGTCGACGAGAGTGATTGTTGGTAAACCTTGCATTGTTAATTGAGAATTGAAAATTGAAATCAGTAAAATAAGGATTGTAATCAATTGGTTCCGTGACAGTTTTCATTGGGCATCAATTCGGACGTCACTTTTATCGTATGGCGCGCGGCACGGACATCGTGGACGCGAAGCAGTTGCGCTCCTTGCAGCAGGGCGGCGGTATGGAGCGCCACCGTACCGGTCAGGGCATCGTCGGGCGTAGTGTCGAGCAATTTGTAAATCATCGACTTGCGCGACAGCGCCACCAGCAGCGGCGTGGTGGGGAAAAGCGTCCGCAACTCGCCAAGGTTGGCCAGCAGGCGGTAGTTCTGCTGCAGCGTTTTGGAGAATCCAAAGCCCGGGTCGATGATGATGTCGGCCACGCCTTTTTCGCGCAGCTGCGCAATGCGTTGCGAAAAAAACTTGACAGCCTGCGGCATCGTCTCGTCTGTGATGTCGGCCGGAATGCGCGAAAGCCCCGTTGGCTCTTTCGGCGAACCGTAAGGATTGAGCATCAGGACGTAAGGCGTTTGCAGGGCGGCCATCGTATCGAACATTGCCGGGTCGAAGTCGCCCCCACCGATATCGTTGACGATGTCGGCACCGGCCTCGACGGCAGCACGCGCAGGAAGCGCATAGCAGGTGTCGACCGAAATCACGGCCTCGGGCAGGTGGCGGCGCACGGCGGCAACGGCAGCCACCAGGCGACGCGCCTCGTCGTCGGGCGACAGGAGGACAGCCCCGGGACGGGTGGACACGACGCCGATGTCGACAATGTCGGCACCCTCGCGGACCATCTGCTCGGCACGCTCGACAATGGCAGCCTCGTCGGTATAGCGTCCGCCGTCATAGAACGAGTCAGGCGTGGCGTTGAGTATGCCCATAACGGCTGGCCGGTCATAGCTGACCAGCCGCGAGCCGCAGCGCAGCACAAAAGGAGAAAAATAATTATTTCCATTCATAACAATAAAAGAACGCGTTTTGCGTTTTTAAATTGTGCCGAAAGCAAAAAAGCACACTATAAAACTAAAAATCAGAATACTGACAATGACAAAAACCGAAAAGGAATTCGACATACAGACCAAAATCTGCCGTGACCTGTTCGAAAAGAAGACGCGCGACTACGGCACTTCGTGGCGCATACTGCGGCTGCCGTCGCTGACCGACCAGATCTTCATCAAGGCCAACCGCATACGCAGCATCGAAGAAAGCGGCGAAAACCGCATTGGCGACGACGTCCGCGGCGAATACATCGCTATGGTCAATTATGCCGTTATGGCACTGATACAGCAGGAGTTGGAGAGCAAAGCGACGAAAGCGGAAATCGAAGACAGCCTTGAGTTGCCGCTCGAACGTGCGATGGCTCTATACGACAAGCACTTGCAGCGAACCATCCGCCTGATGCTCGACAAGAACCACGACTACGGCGAGGCCTGGCGCCAGATGCGCGTCAGCTCGATGACCGACCTGATACTGATGAAGCTGAAACGCATCAAGCAAATCGAGGACAACAACGGCAAGACACTTGTGTCCGAAGGCGTCGAAGGCGGCTATATGGACATCATCAACTACTCGCTCTTCTGCCTCATACGGCTTGAGGAGTTGAAAGTTGAGAGTTGAAAGTTGAAATCTGTTGGGGCGTGCGCCCGTTTACGCCCGACGTGATTGCCCGAAACAAAAACGTGATTGCCCGAAACAAAACAAACGTAAATAAATAACTATCCTATGATACAAGAAACCAAAGTAAACAAGACCATTCGCATCGTGGCCCGCTGGTTTGTGGGTCTGGTGTTCATTTTCTCCAGCTTCACCAAAGGCGTCGACCCGATGGGCACAGCCTACAAGGTGGAAGAATATATGACCGCGTGGAGCATTGGCGGCCTCAGTTTCGACTGGGCGCTGCCGCTGGCGCCGTTCCTCTCGATGGCGCTCATCACTGCCGAGTTCCTGGTGGGCATCCTGCTCCTCACAGGCGCGTTCCGCAAGCTCAGCGCCTGGCTGCTACTGCTGATGATGGTGTTTTTCACCTTCACCACGCTCTACGACGCCATCACCAACAAGGTGGACGACTGCGGATGCTTTGGCGACGCCATCAAGCTGACCAACTGGCAGACCTTCTGGAAAAACATCGTCCTCGATGTCCCCACAGTCTTCATATTCCTGACCCGTCGCTGGCCGCGACGCAAACGCCTTGAGCGCGACACACTTATTTCGCTTGCAGCCATAGCCGCTATGGTCGTCTTCGGACTCTACAACATCAACAACGAACCCGTCATCGACTTCCGTCCCTGGAAAGTCGGCAACCAGATGATAAAGAACCTTGACGAAGGTCTCGAAACCACCAACCAGGTGACATACAAGAACATAGCCACCGGCGAATTCAAGACTATGGATTCCAAAGAGCTGATGGACTGCTACGCCGCCGACCCCGACTGGGGCGAGAAGTGGGAATGGGTTGGAACCAGCACCGTCAGCCCCTACGAGATCGTCAATCCCAAGAACGACAGCGTCGTATCGTTCCCCATCGTCGACGCTGACGGCGAAGACCACACCTTCGACCTCATCGGCGCCGTCGACGGACCCGTGCTGATATGCACCATACACCACATCAACGACGTCAACGAGCGCGGCGTCAAAGCCATAGCCGAGATGAAACAGCTGGCAATGGACCGCGACATCCGCTTTGCCGTCGTCAGCAGCGCCGAGCAGAGCGAGCTGCTGCAGTTCCTCTATGGCAACACGCTGATGGACGTAGAATACTACTTCAGCGACGACAAGGCCATCGAGGCAATGATACGCAGCAACCCCGGTTTCGTGGTGATGCACAACGCCACCGTCAAAGGCAAATGGCACTACAAGAACGCCGACAAAATCAAGGACTATCCTTTCGAAATCAACTAATTAACTTTCAAAACAGACAATAAACCTTAATAAACAACAACAGAAATGTTACAACGCATTCAATCCTTTTTCCTCGTACTGGCAGTCGTGGGCATCATTATGCTCTTCCAGTTCCCTGTAGCCACCTACACAATGCCCAACCTGACCGGCAACGGCGAAATGACCTCCGAACTGAATCTGCTAGGGCACGACAGCCGCTACAGCAGCGACAGCAACGACCTGATGGACCTGACCTACATCGGACAGGACTTGGCAAGCCTTAAAGCAGGATGGATCCTGGCCGTCACGGCAGCAATTATAGGCATCATCGCCCTCGTCAGCATTTTCCTCTACAAGAACCGCATCCTACAGATGCGCGTAGTGGCTTGTGGAGCCCTGGTCAACGTCATCTACATCTTCCTCGTCTTCTTCTGGGCCATCAACGGCGCCACCGGCAACGGAGGCTACCTCGCTGCACTGCAGGAACTGCACCTGACCGACCAGCCCATCGCCGTCTCTATGCTCACCCCCGGCACCGTAATACCCGTAGTGACCCTCATCCTCCTCTACCTAGCCCAACGCGCCATCAAAAAGGACGAGATGAAAGTCCGCGCCGCCGACAGACTGAGATAAGCGGAAAACGGAAAGCGGAAAACCAGTTGCGTCGGATTTGCAATCCGACGCAACCTAATATAAGGATTTGCAATCCGCATAACAACATCAGAAACCAGTTGCGTCGGATTTGCAATCCGACGCAATTTAATATAAGGATTTGCAATCCGCACAACAACATAAGAAACAAATTATGCTCACCCTGACTTTCAATAACATAGAACAACTTCCCGACGTTGCCAGGCGCCTTCTCGACGAATTCCCCGACGAGCGCTTCTTCGCCTTCTTCGGACCTATGGGCGTAGGCAAAACGACACTCATCAAGGAGCTCTGCGCCCAGCTGGGCGTAGAGCAGAACGTCTGCAGCCCCACCTTCGCCATCGTCAACGAATACAGCGACGCTGAGGGCGAACCCATATACCACTTCGACTTCTACCGCATCAAGAACCTTGACGAAGCCTACGATATCGGCTACGAGGAATACTTCTATTCCGGATACTTTTGTTTTACAGAGTGGACCGAAAAAATCGAACCGCTCCTACCCGACCACTACCTGCGCATCGACATCGCCGAAACCAACGGCACCCGCACACTGACAGCCGAGGTGCAGGTGCAGTAAACTATCTGCAATCCCCGTCGGGTGTTCAGACCTTCGGAACATAACCGAGGGTGGCGATTTTGCTATAATCCAAGTCCGTCACCGGGACGGTAATATAACGGATGTCGGCAAGTCTGAGCGAGGCAATGCCGTTTTTGTTTATAATACAGGTAAATTTCATACACCACTGAGTATCAAGCAGTAACGTGGTAGGGATACCTGCGACGGCAAAGCGCTGCGCCTGCGGGCTATACTGTTGCAGATGTCGTCAAGACAGTTCTCGGCCACATTCCATCAGTTTTTGGAACTATTTTTCAACACTGCCGAAACATAAAGTTTTAAGACCAACAATTTGGTCTGCTATTTCAATGTTCAAATGTTAAAATTCCACTTACAGAAAGAAAAAAAATTTAACATTTGTATATTCTTGATTATCAGAACATACGGAAAGACACTTCAAAAACATAGCCGATTTTGAACTAAATTTTAGGTTTCTAAAATTCTGTATATCTTCTTATTATATTCTACTGAGGTAGTCTTTGATAAGAGTTTGGTAAGAACTTGAGTAGAATTTGGTAAGAAGATGGTACCTCGAAAACAGGGGGTTATGATGACGAAAAATTGGCGAAAACCGTCAACGAAATGTTAAAATTTAACATTTCGGAAGGGCCATTCCTGACCTAAGAAGGGGCGATTTGGATTTTTCCGCGACAGTATTGAAAAAAATTTGTATTTTTGCAAATTTGAACAATATATATATAATGTCTGACAAAAGAGAGAAACTAACAGAAAGCAAAGCACTTGCGAAACTGGCTGTGCTTGGAATCGAGAACAAAAAAGGGTTGGATCCGGTTGTGCTGAACCTGGAAGGGGTCGCATCGGCTCCGGCCAACTATTTCGTCATCTGCAGCGGCAACGTGCCGTCGCACGTCAGCGCCATCAGCGACGGCGTTTTTGAAAGCATCAAGAAGGCGACGGGGCTGAACCCGCACCGCGTTGAAGGATATGACAATGCCGAATGGATTTTGATGGACTATTTTGATGTCGTGATCCATATCTTCCTGAAAGACAAGCGCGACCACTACCGTCTGGAGCAGCTGTGGGCCGACGGCGAAAGGGTTGAACTTTGAAAAGAAAGGCAAAAGGAATCGCAACTGATTAATTACTAATCATTTCCAACTATTCAAATACTGTAAAACACAGACATCGAATCTTCGACTACAAATCACTAATCACTGATTATCAATGAGCGAAAACAACAATAGCAAAAGGCCGCAGCAAGGCGGAAAACCGAATCAGCAAGGTGGCGGCCAGAACAAGAATAACGGCAAGAAAAACGGCAAGGACTGGGTGATGTATATCATCTATGGCATCATCATTCTGTCGCTGGGCGGCGTTTGGCTGGGCGGCGACGGCAGCGGTGCCAAGAGAGAGATCGGCTGGTCGCGTCTGGACGAGATTCTGCGCAAGGGCGACCAGAAGGAAATCGTGGTGGTGGACAAGGAACGCGCCGAAATTTACATCAAAGAAGAGGCGCTGAAGGCCGACACGTCGTATAACGACATCACGCGAGGCGCAAAAGACCTGAAAAATGCTGGCTATTATATTTATAAATTTGTCGACATCGAAAGTTTCAAGAGCGACCTTGATATGGTGGCTCAGCAGAATTTTGAGCGCGACACAGCAGGGCTTGCCGACAGCAACGGTTATGTGGACAGCGAGCGCATCAACGAGATTCGCCGCCAAAGCCACATCGAGCTGAAGGCGCGCGAAAGCGACCGCACGTGGGAAAAGGTCCTGTACTGGTTCGGCCCGCTGCTGATGCTTATATTTTTCTTTGTGGTTATGAACCGTATAGCCAACCGCCAGATGGGCGGTGGCGGCGGCGGAATATTCAGCGTCGGTAAGTCGAAAGCCAAGATTTATGACGGCAAAACATCGACCAACGTGACCTTCAAGGATGTTGCCGGACTGGCCGGCGCTAAGGAGGAGGTGATGGAAGTCGTTGATTTCCTGAAAAATCCGAAGAAATATACCGCCCTTGGCGGCAAGATTCCGAAGGGCGTGCTGCTGGTTGGACCTCCGGGTACCGGCAAGACGCTGCTGGCCAAGGCTGTGGCCGGCGAGGCCAATGTGCCTTTCTTCTCGATGTCGGGCAGCGACTTTGTCGAGATGTTTGTCGGTGTCGGCGCTTCGCGCGTCCGCGACCTGTTCGAGGAAGCCAAGAAGAAAGCCCCCTGCATCATCTTTATCGACGAAATCGACGCCGTGGGCCGCGCGCGTAGTCGCGGAGGTATGAGCAACGCCAACGACGAGCGCGAAAATACGCTGAACCAGCTACTTACCGAAATGGACGGCTTCGGCACCAACAACGGTGTCATCGTAATGGCTGCCACAAACCGCGCCGACATTCTGGATAAGGCGTTGCTGCGTGCCGGTCGTTTCGACCGTCAGATTTACGTGGAACTGCCTGATATCGACGAGCGTAAGGCTATCTTTGAGGTTCATATGAAAGGCCTGAAACTCAGCAGCGATATCGACAAGGATTTCCTGTCGAAACAGACGCCTGGTTTTTCGGGTGCCGACATCGCCAATGTGTGCAACGAAGCTGCATTGGTCGCAGCCCGAAAGAACAAGCAGTTGATTGAGAAACAAGACTTTCTGGATGCCATCGACCGCATTATCGGCGGTTTGGAGAAGCGTTCGAAGGTCATCACTACCGAAGAAAAACGCACCATTGCCTACCACGAGTCGGGTCACGCCTCGGTGAGCTGGCAGCTGCGTTGGGGCCAGCCTCTGGTGAAGGTGACCATCGTGCCCCGCGGCAAAGCCCTCGGCGCAGCCTGGTATCTGCCTGAGGAACGCCAGATTACGACCTACGAGCAGATGTTCGACGAGATCACGTCGCTCGTGGCCGGACGCGCCGCCGAAGAGATTGTCTTCGGTCAGATTTCGACAGGCGCACTGAACGACCTGGAACGAGCCACGAAGATGGCTTATTCGCTTGTGGTATACTACGGTATGAGCTCGAAAGTGGGCAATGTGAGCTACTACGACTCGACCGGCCAAAGCGAATGGAACTTCACCAAGCCCTTCAGCGAGCAAACCAACCAAACCATCGACGAGGAGGTGAAACGTATGGTCGAAGAGGCCTACCAGCGCGCCAAGGAGATTCTGATTGGCAGCCGCGACAAGCTTGACCAGCTGGCAGGGGTGCTGTTTGAACGCGAGGTGATTTTCCGCGAGGATGTGGAAAAGATATACGGCAAACGCCCGTGGGACAAAGAAGCGGAAAGCGAAAAAGAGAAGGCCGACGACGCTTCGCAAGTAACCTCAACAACGGAAAATCAAGAAGATACACCTGAAGAAAACCAGGCCGCCCCGTCTGCGGAAAAGGCAGAATAGAGTCCAATAATCTTCGAGTTTTAAAAAACAGGTCGAAAATAACCAATCATAATCACCAAAAACGATGCAAGACAACCGACACAACCAGATAGTACAGGCAGGAAACCTTCGTTCGGACAGGGTGATGAAAGAAATCCGCGAGGCGCTGATTGACCGCAACGACACGACCGACTGCGAGATACCCAACGCCAATGCGGCCGACACCCAAACGGCCGAAGACCTAAGTGTGGCTTTTGCCCAGAACTTCACGCAAGCGGGCGGCACGATGTATTACTGCCTGGACGAGAACGACATACGGACGCGCATCGAAGAGATACAGCAGAGGTATGACAACATTATGATTGGCTGTGCCAGCGAGAATGTGACATCGTTTTTCGGCCATATCGGAATAACGAACTGCTGCACCTGCGACCTCTCGAAGCGATACCCACTGGGTGCCACGCTGTGCGAAGCGCTGGTGGCGACAAATGGCGGCATCGTGATATCGTCAAATCTCGGCTTGGGAATAAACATCCCCGCCTTGCCCGAGGCCACCGTGGTGCTGGCATTCACGTCGCAGGTGGTCAGCGACTGGCAAACAGCCAACGAGCGCCTGAAAGAGCTCTACGCCGACTATCCGGAGCAGATAATCATCACTTCGCCAAGCAGCTACGCCTACCGCAAAGGGCAACAGAGCCTGTATCTGATACTGATAGAAGACGAAACAAATTGAATATGAACCATAACCTTAGCTGAAGAAAAATGAACAAATTCGTAACACGAACACTAAGCGGGGCCGTCTATGTGCTGATAGTCGTTGGGGCCATATATGCCGGGCGATGGATGGATAACGCCCTTGCGGGCAACATTTTGTTTGCCAGCGTTTTCCTCATTATAGGCATTATCGGCATATACGAATACATCAACAATATTTCGAAACGCGGCATAAGATGCAACCGTCCAATGGCTTACATCGCCGGTGTTATAGTTTATCTCGCCACGGTTTTTCCGCTTTTACAGAACAGCCTGTGGCCCGTTGAGCAGCTGAAAACGATGGGCGTTTTGCTGAATGTCGGAATAATAATCGGCTGTCTGGTCCCGATACTTTACCTGACGACGTTCATTGCGCAACTGTGGAGCAACGACGAGGAACCCTTTACCAGCATTGGCCACACCCTGCTGCCTTCGATATGGATTATGACTCCGCTGGCCCTTGCCAACACGCTGCAATCCATTGATTCGGGAATAATTATGATGGTTTTCATCCTGATATGGGTCAACGACAGTTTTGCGTATATGACCGGTATGTTGCTGGGCCGCAACAAGATGTGGGAACGCCACTCGCCCAACAAGACGTGGGAAGGAACAACGGGAGGAGCCCTATTCTGCATCGCGACAGCAATATTTGCCGGGCCCTATTTCTACCCGCATTTAACTTCTATCGGATGGGCCGCTATAGGCTTGATTTGCAGTGCAGCAGGCACGCTTGGCGACCTCGTGGAGTCGATGTTCAAACGCTATTGCGGCGTGAAGGACAGCGGCAAAATTATGCCTGGCCACGGAGGAGTGCTGGACCGTTTCGACAGCATTCTGATGGCCGTTCCTTTTGTATTCTTTTTCATCACAATAATAACATTGTAAATTATGTATATCCACAAAGAAGGTCACCGATTGCTGACAACCACGTTCTTGATTTTTGCCGCCATCACGGCTGCGATGATTATCTGGTGTCGTCCGTTCAATGTTGCTGAGTGGCTGCTCATCGTCATTATGTTTGGTTTCTGGCTAGCGTTGGCTTCGTTTTTCCGTATTCCCAAACGCACCTTCACACAGGATGAGAGCCTGCTCATAGCCCCTGCCGACGGCCGTATCTGCGCCATCGAGCAGGTGAACGAGAAAGAGTATGTCGGCGGTGAATGCCTGATGGTCAGCGTCTTTATGTTCGGCACCGACGTGCACGTCAACCGCTACCCCATCAGTGGCACGGTAGATTATGTCAACTACCACAAAGGCAACTATTTTGTGGCTTCGCACCCGAAATCGTCGCTGATGAACGAGCGTTCCAGCATCGGTATGCTGCTGCCTAACGGCAAGAAGATGCTGCTGCGCCAGGTGGCCGGCATAATGGCACGCCGAATAGTGTGCTACGCCAAGAAGGGCGATATTGTCAAGCAGAACGACGAGATAGGTTTCATCAAGTTCGGCTCGCGAGTGGATATGTATTTGCCTCTGGGCACCGAACTGTGTGTGAAACTGGACGATGTCGTCAAAAATGGCATTACCCCAATAGCAAAAGTTTAACCTGCCGTTATGTCGCTTGCAGAACAAATATTATACGAAGACAACCACTTGCTGGCGCTGAACAAGCGCTGCGGGCAAATTGTGCAAGGCGACAAGACGGGCGACTTGCCGCTGCCGGAAATGGTGAAAGCCTTCCTCAAAGAGCGCGACACAAAGCCTGGCAATGTCTTTTGCGGCGTCATTCATCGGTTGGATCGTCCCGTGAGCGGCGTGGTGCTTTTTGCAAAGACATCGAAGGCTTTGAGCCGAATGAACGAGAGCGTGAAAGGGCGCGAGATGCAGAAAACCTACTGGGCCCTGTGCAAAGAGGCTCCGCTCCACACCGAGGGACACCTTGAAGACTGGTTGCTGCGCAACGAGAAACAAAACAAGAGCTATGTGGTGAAAGCCGGCACCGACGGCGCCAAGTTGGCCGTATTGGACTACAAACTGTTAGGTGTTAGCACAGGCGGTTATCACCTGATAGAAATCGACCTCCATACCGGGCGCCACCACCAGATACGCGCGCAGCTTGCCAATATGGGTTGCCACATAAAAGGCGACCTTAAATATGGGGCCGAACGGTCGAACCCCGACGGTGGCATCTCATTGCACGCCAGAAGTATAACTTTCACACATCCAGTCAAGAAGGAGCCGGTTACCATTGTCGCAGCACCTCCCGACGAGCCGATATGGAAAGAATTTTTAACAAACGATTAATGAAATAAAAAAAACTCAATAAAATGAAGAAATACATCATCTTAGTAACTTTGATTTGCTTTTCGGCATTATCTGTGGCACAAAACTGCCTTGTCAAGCAAAGCGATTATAGCAAGATCCGCCTGCAATTCAGCACGCCGCAACCGACAGTTACCCAAACAAGTATCCTGAAGCACGAATTCTGCGCTCTGACCCTGCCGGGCTTTTATCCCCAGACCTCTGCAGGACTGCCGGCGCTACCGTCACTCGTCAAAATCATTGAAGTGCCTCTTGGTGATGGGTTGTATTTCAACATCGAAAGCATCGAATGCGACACCATCGACGCGGCCATTCTCGGCATCGACGAAGCCATAGTCCCTGCGCAACCGTCGCGGAGCAAAAGCGACATTTCGCCTGTGACTCTTGTTATGGACAAGGCCGCTTATGGTCGCAACGAATTCTGTGGTGCTCCATTGATCGAGCTAAATTCGTTGGGCGTAGCCCGAAACCGCAATCTGGCTTCGGTTTCGTACAGCCCTATCAGATGGAATCCTGCAACGAACCAACTGATTGTCGTTAAGAGCCTTTCCATAACCATACAGCAACGCAATGCCGACATCGCAGCCACCAAACGGATGCAGCAACTCTACGCAAGTCCTGCATTCAACAGCAGCAGCAACGTAATCAACTCTTTGGGCAGCAAGGACAACCACACAAACGCGCCCTTGCGCTATACCATTGTGGCACACAGCTCGTTCCGTGGAGCCCTCGACGAATTTGCCGCTTGGAAGACTCGCAAGGGTTTCCTGGTCGACCTTGTTTATACCGACGACGCCAATGTGGGCAACACCACTTCTAGCATAAAAAACTATCTGCAAGGACTTTACGACAACGCCACAGCAACAAGCCCTGCACCGACATACGTACTCTTCGTCGGCGACATTGCACAGGTCCCCGCTTTCATTCTTACTTCCGCACCATATAGCACAGAAACCCAACACAGCGACCTCAGCTACTGCTGCTGGACAGGCAACGACAACCTGCCCGACTGCTACTACGGTCGCTTCTCGGCCCAAAACCTGTCGCAACTTGAGCCTCAGATTTCCAAGACATTGATGTATGAGCAGTACACCTTCCCCGACCCGTCCTACCTCGGAACTGCAGCCCTTATAGCTGGTGTCGACGGTGGATATTCCGGCGACAACGCATACACTTACGGCGACCCTGCTATGGATTATGTGGCTAAGACATACATAACTGCAGCCAACGGATTTAATAATATTGTATATTATAAAAACAACACCAGCTTCGCCCCCGCTGGCGTCACCGTCACCGGAAGTTCGCAGAGCAGCGCCACTGCGGCAGCCCTGCGCAACCTCTACAACAGCGGCTGCGGCTTTGTCAACTACACCGCACACGGCTCCACGACTTCGTGGGGCGACCCAAGTTTCACCAATACCAACGTGGCACAGATGTCCAACAACGACAAGCCGATGGTGATGATTGGCAACTGCTGCCTGACCAACAGTTTCCAAATCGATGCCTGCTTTGGCGAAACCCTGCTGCGCAAAGGCAACAATGCCGGCGCCGTAGGCTACATCGGCGGCAGCAATTCGACCTACTGGACCGAAGACTTCTACTGGACTGTCGGTATCCGCAGCAACATCAACAACACGATGAACGCCAACTACGACGCCAACAATCTGGGTATGTACGACCGCCTCTACCATTCGCACAACGAGACCTACGACAAATGGTACCTCTCGATGGGCGCTATGATCCAGGCCGGCAATATGGCAGTCCAGGCCAGCACCACCGGCAATGGTATGAAGGAATACTACTGGCAAATCTACCACGTGATGGGCGACCCCTCGCTGATGCCATACATCCACGGCGTCCCGCTTCCCATCACCGCCAATGTGCCTGCCGCTGCCAATGTCGGATCCACCAGCCTCACAATCAACACCATCCCCTATGCTTATATAGGTTTTACAGACGAAGACAACAACCTAATCGGTGCCGCTTTTGCCGACGCCAATGGCGTAGCGACGCTGTCGTTCCAGGCCCTCAGCAATCCCGGCGAATACCAGATCGTCATTACCGCTCAAGGTTACCAGCCTAGAATCCAAACCATCAACGTAATAGCCAACGGACCTTATGTCAATGCCTTAGAAATGACGCCAACTGCAACCTTAAGCGCCGATGGTGACATCAGCTTCGATGTCAAACTGCAAAATATGGGCGTCAGCGATGCCGCAAACATCTCTATAGAGTTCCAAAACCTCGACGGCAGCATCCTTCTCGACACTACTGGCATCATCGGCCTTGGCACCGGGCTCGCTTCTGGCGAGACACTCTTTCTGCACAATGTCGGCACCGGTCACATTTGGGGCCAAACTCCCGACCAGAACCAAGCCACATTTAAAGTCATTGTCCGCTGGGGCAATACCATCAACGATATGTCGACCTCCTCGTTCCAGTTCATCGTCAATGCCGACAACCTTAAAATGCAGAATTTCAGCATCGACAGCACCGCCCTGCGCACCGACGGCAACGCAACCATTACCGTCAGAAACCGCAACATCGGACATTCGGACCTTAACAGTGCTTCCATATCGCTCCTTTCGCTCGACCCCGCATTCGAAGTCTTGTCCCCGTCGACAAATGTCAGCAACATCAGCGTCGGCGACAGCTGCCAGCTGACCTACAACATCGTGGCCAACGGAGCCATCCCCAACGGCCGTACCGTCATCTTCCTGCAAACCATCAACAACGGATTCCGCGCCAATACCGACACCATCACCATCAACTTCGGCGACCTCAACAAACTCATAACTTTCGAAGACAACAGCTACGCCGAACTCGATTGGGAAAACGGCACCTACCCCTGGACCATCAAAAACCAGGACAGCTATAGCGGCTCTAGATGTATGCGCTCCTATGAATGGGCTTCGAGTCAGGGCGGTAACAAGAAATCCGAGCTGAGCATAACGTGGACTTCAACCGTAAACGACTCCATTACGTTCTACAAGAATGTTTCATCCGAAGAAAACTACGACTTCTTCAAGTTTTATATAGATGGAACCCTGAAGGAGGAAATGAGCGGTACAGGCAACAGCTGGAGCCGCAGCGCCTATTATGTACCAAAAGGCACACACACCTTCAAGTTCAGCTACGAAAAAGACTATTCCGTAAACCGCGGAAGCGACTGCGCCTGGATTGACGACCTGCACCTGCCGCTCAGCGGAAGCATCTACACCTATATCCTCGACAGCACCTGCCAAGGTAATGAATATCAATTCCGCGACACACTCATCAGCACCGAAGGCTTCGAGCCCGGAGTATATCACTTCGCCGATTCGGCCGACAACGTGACCTACTATCTGACTTTGGTGCTCACCTCCACACCCGAAGTGACAATCACCGGCGGCGACGTGACAATCCGCAAAGGTGAAACCGTCCGACTCTATGCCAGCGGCGCCGACAAATACGTTTGGGAGAGCGGCGAAACAGGCGCAATCATCGACGTATATCCTACAGAAACAACCACATATACCGTTACCGGATACAACGGCAACTGCTTCGCCACGGCCTCAACCACGATAACCGTCGATGGCACAATCGGTATCGAAAACATAGAGACCGAAAGCAGCGACATAGTCCTCTACCCCAACCCGGCATCGGACATACTGCACATCGAATTCCTGCCCGGACGGATCGAACTGACCGACATCACAGGACGCACAATCCTGCAGCAAGAAGCCGTCGGAACCAGTACCGACATCGACATCACCAACCTCGGCAACGGAATATATTTCATCCTCGCCACAGACAATAACGGCAACAAGAAAACAGCCAAATTCATTAAGAAATAACCTTTTATTGCCCCAAACCGACCGGTTGTGCACACCAATGCGCAACCGGTTTTTTGCGCCACAGACATACACCCGCTCCGCCATTTCCTATATATATCCTATATATATCCTATATATATCTTATATTTAAATATAAGAAACATATAGGATATATATAGGATATATATAGGAAATGCCCTGTCGGGTGGCTAGCGAAGCAAGCCCGGAGCCGCCTCACAGCAAACAACCCAAGGGACGGCCCCCAACAACCCATTTGGTTTTACGCAAAAAAGACAATTCACATTGGTCAGATTGGACAAAAACATCCGATCCAGCCAACTTATTTTACATTTCACAATACAAAATCTGGAAAACTACAAGCCACTCAAACACCTGAATCACAACACACAACAAAGCAAATTAGTCAAATACCAACATTTATCGTAAAAATAAATCACATCAAATGGCTTTCATATTTAAATTTATTGTATTTTTGCACCCAATTTTACAGTAATCCAACTCTGTCGGATTGCAACAAAACAGATAACCTAACTTAAAAAATTCAAAAGAATGAAAAACAAATATTACGATTTAATCGACCAGACTTTCGAGTTTCCGCAGGACGAATTCCGCACCGAAGATGGCGAACTCTACTTCCACGACATCCCTCTGATGGAAATAATCAAACAGTACGGAACGCCCTTAAAGATAACATACCTGCCCAAAATAAGTTCTCAGATACAGCGGGCAAAACGACTGTTTAATGTCGCCATCGCCAAGACCGACTACAAAGGCACATACAACTACTGCTACTGCACCAAAAGCAGTCACTTCAGTTTCGTGCTGGAGGAGGCCCTGAAAAACGATATCAATCTGGAGACCTCTTCGGCATTCGACATCAACCTCATCCAAGAGCTCTACAACAACGGCCTGATTGACAAAAACATATTCATTGTAAGCAACGGTTTCAAGCGGCAACAATATATCGACAATATTGCAGAACTGTATAAAGACGGATTCCACAACATCGTGCCTATCATCGACAACAAAAACGAGATGCATATGCTCGACGAGGCCATCACCGACCCCGACGTACCAATGAAGATTGGCATCCGCATCGCTGCCGAAGAGGAGCCCAAATTCGATTTCTATACCTCGCGACTCGGCATTCGCTACAACGACATCGTTTCGTTCTATGAAGAAGTGATAAAGGACAACCCGAAATACACCTTCAAGATGCTTCACTTCTTCATCAACACCGGAATCCGCGACACCGCATACTACTGGAACGAGCTAGCCAAGTGCGTCAACGTCTACTGCGACCTCAAACACGTCTGCCCCGAATTGGATTCGCTCAATATCGGTGGCGGTTTCCCCATCAAGAACTCCTTGGCTGCCAACTACGACTACGAATATATGGCCGAAGAAATGCTGGCTCAAATCAAGAACATCTGCACCACCAGAGGGGTCGACGAGCCAAACATCTTCACCGAATTCGGCTCGTTCACCGTCGGCGAAAGCGGTGCAACGCTCTATAGCATCCTCGACCAGAAACAACAGAACGACCGCGAGTTATGGTATATGATCGACTCGTCGTTCATCACCACCCTGCCCGACACGTGGGGCATCAACCAGAGGTTCATTATGCTGCCCATCAACCATTGGGACAGCGAATATCAACGCGTCTTCCTGGGCGGACTCACGTGCGACAGCGAGGATTACTACAACGCCGACAGCCACGCCAATGCGATTTTCCTCCCCAAACTGCAAAAGGACGAGCCACTCTACATCGGTTTCTTCCATACCGGCGCATACCAGGAGAGCCTCGGAGGATACGGCGGCATTCAGCATTGCCTCATTCCGGCGCCGAAACACATCATCATCGACAAAGACGAAAATGGCGACTACACCACCAAACTCTTTGCCAAAGAACAGAGCCACAAATCGATGCTGAAAATACTGGGATACTGATTCGGCACATCATTTATTATATATAATACAATAATAAATGCTTTGTTTCGTTAATTAGCACATAAAACTTCAAAAGGAACAGCATAAAACAGATTATGAAAAAATTAGCATTAGCAGTAGCTACACTTTGCATTATTGCTGCAACAAGTTCGTGCAACAAAAAAGGCAGCCTGACCATCAACACCGAAGAAACTCCGGCCCTTTCCAATTTTAACGACAGCCTGAGTTGGGCACTCGGATTCACTTTGGCACAAAACATTGCTTCGACAGGACTCAACCCCGACCGCGAAATAATGATCCAAGCACTTCTCGCCACCCTCGACGGCAAGCAACAGGCTATGACACAGGATCAGACTTTCGCAATGCTGCAAGAAGTTGAAAAGCAAGCTTTTTACAACAAAACAAATGTCGAAGAGACCAAAATGGAGGAAACGCGGGCACGCGAAAAAGAGTACTTCGCCAATTTGCTGAAAGACAATCCTTCGATCAAAAAGAGCGACAAAGGCTTCTACTATGAAGTCATCAAAGAGGGCAACGGCCGCCAGGGAGCACCCGGATTGGTAATTGTTTTCGACTACAAGGGCAGTTTCACCAACGGCCAGGTTTTCGACCAGACCTACGGCAACCGTCCTCCCATCACTCACGCTGTCACCGAGACGCTTATGCCCGGTCTCTATGAGGCTTTCTGTATGATGAAAGCAGGCAGCACCTATCGTTTCTATTTCCCCGCCGAAATGGCATTCGGAGCGACAGGAGCCGAAGGCATACCTCCCTATTCGACAGTAATTTACGAAGTCGAACTTCACGAGGTGCGCGACGAATAATCGGACCCTCTCGGCTAACGGTCGTTGATCATATTCACCATACGTCCACCGCTGATATCAACGTTTTTGTAGTTGATGCGGAATAAGCCGACTGTCGAGAAGCGATGCTTCGTAAAGTAGAGGTCACACCGTTCCGGCCGGCCTTTACGCAAAGTCTTAAGTCCGTTGATTTCAATTGATTCGATGTAATCAACGGGCTTTTTGCATTCCGACAAAGTGCCCGTAGGCTCTATTATTTCTATTCGGCGTGTCAAAAAAGGCAGATTGACCGTCAAATCCTCAATATAAACATTTGGCCAGCAGCGTGCAGTCAGCTCCGGACGCGTATTGGGTTCGGTCGAAAGCAGCATAACGTTGACCAACGCGTGATGTCGCAATGTGGCATCGAATGTGCAATGGCGTATCTTGATGTCGAAAGGTGTATAGGCATTGTACGACGAGCGGATACGGACAGGTATGCAGTCAATGAAATGGCAACTGTCAAACACGACTTCGCCGTACATCGACGAAAACTGAGTCTGCTTGTTACGGAAAGTACAGTTGACCAGACGTGCGTCGCGGCCATAACAATGAATGTCAAAACGGTTAACATCGCATTCGCGTAAAGTAATGTTATTGACGTTGTTAGTACCGAAAACACCCCAAGCGGCATCGGCCACGAAACGCACAAAAGTCGTATTCCAAACGTTGTTCATACCGATGGCATAGCCGTATGCACCCGGATAGGAATATGTAGAATCTATGCGGACATCCTGTATCGTGCAATTGGCGCTATTGCTAATACTGATGGCGCCATCGGCGTTAAACTTGGTCCTAGGGGTCGTGATATGGACATTGCGGACGAGGACATTGTTTTGGTTGCGAATCGAGAAGCAATATGTCTTATGTTTCTCATTTCTACCCCTGTGAATGGTCACATTCTCAATCGTTTTGGGTTCGGTAGTGACCGCCACATACGAACAAGCCGGCTGTGCTGCAGCATTCTCGTACGTTGCCACCGGATGGTTTTGGCTGCGGCCATCATTGACATACAGCAAATCGCTCCGATAGACAGCATAATCATATCCCGTGCGATAGGTCCATCTGTTTTTATCATTGATAATCAGAAGATAGTCGCCCGACACAATTTCCGGCACGGAGCGGAAATCGCCACTGTCCAGCAGGTTTCGGTTTATATTGATCGGCTTTGCCGCCTCGCCATTCAGCGCGAAGAGCGTGATATCCTTGTCCGAATCATTCCGAACAAAAATGACCGTTCCTGCAAAATCGGTATTGTTCGGCAGAGGGATGGTCTTTGCTGCATCAGGAATCTCCAGCCACAAAGTATCGACTCCTGCGTACGAAATCGCACGCCCGTATTCCAAAGCCTCCTGATGACACGCATACAACACCTCGTACCGTTCTTTGGCATCTTTGGCTTCGCGCAAGCCGAATGACAGCGGATTGAGCGGCTCCTCCTGAATCGTTGTTCCACTCTGCAAACGCTCGGGCTGTTGCGCATTTGCCACAAAACCGGCAAGCAGAAGAGTTAAAATAAGAGTTGTTTTTTTCATAGGCTATAAGGTTGAAAAACGCGGCGGAGCTTTGCTCCGCCGCATCAATCATATTATCTTAACAATAATACGTGCCGGGACATTATCGATTATCGAAATCTCCTGACATCCAGGCTCCTGCCCTATCGACGCTACCAGATCGAGCTTCTCGGTCAGCGTCTCGCTGCAGATATACTCTCTGTGACGTTCCACAGCGGCATCCCATTGTCCGCTTTCGAGCGTAACGGCTATGCGGTCGGTGACATCGAAGCCTTCCTTGCGGATGTTCTGGATGCGGTTCACAAGCTCGCGGGCAATACCCTCGTCCACAAGATCTTGCGTCAACGTAATATCCAGAGCAACAGTAAGGCTACCCTCGTTGGCGACAACCCAACCCGGAATGTCCTGCGTTGCTATTTCCACATCGCTCAGCAGCAGTTCGACAGGCTGTCCGTCGACAGTCAGCTCGCAACGTCCGTTAGCTTCCAATTCGTTGATCTGCTGTTGCGAGAAGGCCGTAACCGTAGCGGCTATCGACTTCATAATCTTGCCATAGCGCGGTCCCAGCGTCTTGAAATTGGGCTTGATGCTTTTCACCAGCAGGTTGTTGTCGGCTGCCAGGAATTCAATATCCTTAACATTCAATTCACTGCAAATAAGAGCCTTGACCTGCTCAACCTGAACGCGGAAATTGTCGTCGCGCACCGGCAACACAATTTTGGCAAGTGGCTGACGCACACGCAGGTTGCTCTTCTTGCGCAGCGACAGACCCATCGAGCAGATCTTCTGCGCCAGCTGCGTGCGCTCTTCAAGCGACTTGACAATCAGTTCTTCGTGTACCTTCGGGAAGGCAGCGTGATGGACCGACTCGGCGTTTTCGCGATGCGTGACGCTGTTGAGGTCCTGATAGAGACGCTCGCTGAAAAACGGAGCGATAGGCGACATCAGGCGTGCCAGGGTTTCGAGGCAGGTGTAAAGGGTCTGGTAAGCCGAAATCTTGTCGGTCGAGTAGTCGCCCTTCCAGAAGCGGCGGCGGCTGAGGCGCACATACCAGTTACTCAGGTTGGCGTCGACAAACTCCTGGATGGCACGGCCGGCGCGCGTAGGCTCGTAGTCGGCGAAGGCCTCGTCGACGGTTTTCACCAGCGTGTTCAGCTCGCTGAGAATCCAGCGGTCAATCTCGGGACGCTCCTCGGGGGCGATGTCAGCCTCCTTGTATTCGAAGCCGTCGAGGTTGGCATAGAGTGCAAAGAAGCTATATGTATTATACAGAGTTCCAAACAGTTTGCGACGCACCTCGTCGACGCCTTCGGCATCGAACTTCAGGTTGTCCCACGGCTGGCTGTTGGTAATCATATACCAGCGCGTTGCGTCGGGGCCGTATTTCTTCAGCGTTTCGAACGGGTCGACACCGTTGCCCAGTCTTTTCGACATCTTGTTGCCGTTCTTGTCGAGCACCAGGCCGTTGCTGATGACATTCTTGAAGGCGACGCTGTCAAAGCACATCGTGGCGATGGCGTGGAGGGTGTAGAACCATCCGCGTGTCTGGTCGACGCCCTCGGCGATGAAGTCGGCCGGGAACTGCTCCTTGCGCAGCTCCTCGCCCATATAGTGGATCTGGGCGTAAGGCATAGCGCCGCTGTCGAACCACACGTCGATCAGGTCGTGCTCGCGGCGCATAGGCTTGCCACTGGGCGAAACCAGTATAACATTGTCAATATAAGGACGATGCAGGTCGAAAGACTTCATATCGTCGCTTGCATACGGATTTTCTTTCATCAGTCCTGCGGCAACGGCCTTGTCGATTTCGTCGCGCAGCTGCTTGACGCTGCCGATGCAAATCTCCTCGCGACAGTCCTCGGTGCGCCAGATTGGCAGCGGCGTGCCCCAATAGCGGCTACGGCTCAGGTTCCAGTCGACGATGTTTTCCAGCCAGTTGCCGAAACGGCCTGTGCCTGTGGCTTCGGGCTTCCAGTTGATGGTCTTGTTCAGCTCTATCATACGCTCTTTCAGCGCCGTGGTGCGGATAAACCAGCTGTCGAGAGGGTAGTAGAGCACCGGCTTGTCGGTACGCCAGCAGTGGGGATAGCTGTGCGTGTGCTTCTCGCTCTTGAACAGCTTGCCTTCGCCCTTGAGCATCACCACAATCTCGACGTCGAGGCTCATATCCTTCTCGGTCTTGGTGGGGTCGAACGCGTTCTTGACAAACTTGCCGGCGTAGGGCGCATACAGGTCGGTGTTGACATTGTCTTTAACCCATTCGGCGTCGAGCTCTTCGAGCGGAGCAAAGCGACCTTGGCGGTCCACCATAGGCATCTGCTTGCCATCGCGGTCGTAGAGCAGCAGGTCGCCGATGCCAGCCTTCTTGGCCACGCGGGCGTCGTCGGCACCGAAGGTGGGCGCGATGTGGACAATACCGGTACCGTCCTCTGTGGTGACATAGTCGCCCAGAATGATGCGGAACGCCTCGTCGTCGTTTGCCTGACGGTGGGTCTGGGCAGCGCTGTCCACCACGGTGGGTTTCACCCAGGGAATCAGCTGTTCGTATCGCAGGCCTTCAAGGTCAGTACCCTTGCATTCGGCAACAAGCTTATATTTCGGCTCCTCGCCGTCCTTGGTCGGGAACATACTGCCAACCAAGGCTTTGGCCATAACAATGCGGCACGGCTCGTTGGTGTAGGGATGCACCGTTTCGAGCAGCACATAGTCGATCGAAGGACCGACGCAGAGGGCCGTGTTGCTCGGCAGGGTCCACGGCGTTGTGGTCCAAGCGATAGCGTAAGTCTTTAGCGCAGTCTTGTTTACAGCAGCCAGCTTTCCGCTTTCCGCTTTCAGTTCGAACATCGCCACGCAGGTGGTGTCCTTCACGTCGCGGTAGCAGCCGGGCAGGTTCAGCTCGTGACTCGACAGACCTGTGCCGGCGGCGGGGCTGAAAGGCTGGATAGTGTAGCCTTTATAGAGCAAACCCTTGTCGTACAGTTTTTTGAGCAAAAACCAGAGGGTTTCGATATATTCGTTTTCGAAGGTGATGTAAGGGTTCTTGAGGTCGACCCAGTAGCCCATCTGCTTCGTCAGTTCGTCCCACAAATCCTTGTATTTCAGCACCTCGGTGCGGCAGGCGTGATTGTATTCGTCCACGCTGATTTTCTTGCCGATATCCTCCTTGGTGATGCCGAGGGTTTTCTCCACGCCCAGTTCGACGGGCAGGCCGTGGGTGTCCCAACCCGCCTTGCGGTCCACGTGGAAGCCCTTCTGCGCCTTGTAGCGGCAGAAGACATCCTTGATGGTACGGGCCATAACGTGATGAATACCAGGTTTTCCGTTGGCCGACGGAGGGCCGTCGTAGAACACGAAAGCCGGATGGCCTTCGCTGAGTTTCTGACCTTTCTCGAAGGTCTCGTTTTCTTCCCACCAGCGACGCACTTCTTCGCCGATGCGGGTCAAATCAAGCTGCTTATATTCGTTGTATTTCATATACAAAAATAATACATTATTATCACTATATCAACACATTGCACCGCCACGTCGCGATGCAACCAACCTACAAAGATACAAAAAAAATGAAAAACAGCAGTTTTTTTGCCCCACAGCACCAAAAAATATGACGATCCGCCGCTCTCGAACCACTAATCAACATTCACTCGAAAAATATCAGACACCGCAGGCAATAAAAGACAAAAAACGCCGTTAAACGATTTGAAAAAGAAACATAATCACACAACCTCCCCAATGACAATGACCACAAAACATCATAGTCGGTTTGCCGCGCCACGCCGGCGCCACCTGCGCAACGCCGCCCTGGGTAACCCCGCCACCGTAAGTGGATTCATAGTCCTGATAGCTGCATTTTTAACTATGTGGATAGTGATTTTGCGCTGTTTCGGCGAGGACAATCCCTACCATTGGGTACTAAAACACTTGGTAACAGGCGACTATGCCATCGGTCAAATCGAAGCCTACAGGCAGCACAACGACGGCAAACTGCCCGAAGGTCTCGACGCCGTCGGCTTCAAAAATGGTGGAATTGAAAACCAATACTACATCCAGCTGCCTGGCGAAGGCTTCTCTTACGACCTGGAATACATCAAGTTGGACGACACTTCGTACGTTCTTGCCTTCGACGGCCACACCTGGGGTCGCGGACAGTACGTCTCGACAGTCGGACAGTGGAACGCGTTTTCGACCCGATACAACTCAGCTACATACCGTTACGTTATCGAAGCCTCCGAAGGCGAAGGCGCCGCAAAGGTCTACCTGAAGGAGTTCGAATTCGCCGGATGGTACGATGGACTTGCGGCTCAGCTCAGCGCCCTTATTGCCGACCGCAAAGTGCGAAACGAGCAATACATCCTGCACATCCTCAACCTCGACAGTGCCGACCGCACAGCCTATGTCCGAGCCCTGACAGGCAGCACCGACAGCATCTGCAGCTCCTACTTCAACTGCCTGCTGCAGACTTTCGATCCAACACAACAGCCTGAGTACGACTATCTTCGCGATTTCCGTGGCTACCTGATGCTCGACGGCAAGGTCTGCTTCATTGTCGACAACTCCACCTTCCACCAAAGTTCCATTGTGCGGCGCACCCGCAAAGGACGCCTGTTCGACGTCGACTCCAAAAGTGCAAGCAGCGCGAGCAAACGCTACTGGTTTCTCGACGTCGACCACAGCTACGAAGGGTCGCTGATGCTGAAAGGCACCTGGCCGGCCAAGTAGCCACGCTCCCTTTTTCACTTCCTCCAATCCGCCCCTGCCCGCATCGCGCAGTCAAGCGCCCCAACAAGCGTTCCGACGCGGTTCCCGCCCTGGAACCGCCCCCCCCTCTCAAATGTTTTTTTGTCGGCCTGTTCCCACCGTCTTAATTCTCTCACCAGATGCCAGTTATCCGTCGCTCGTCGCCCACCGGTTCACCCACGTTCTCCCTGCCCTTCGGAACACACCCTCTCCGCCCGTTCCTATATCGTTCCTATATCGTTCTTATATCGTTCCTAT
>R22__coassemble_513_pt1 | contig 24853 bp, 29 predicted proteins | sample R22__metabat2_high_PE_041 | metagenome-assembled genome bin R22 | reverse complement strand
TTTTTTCGCCTGGGAACTGTGCACGTTTTGAAAAAAAATCGAATTTTTTTCGAAAAATTTTGGTGGTTTAAAAAATGTTCGTACTTTTGCAAAGTGATATCAAAATAATATCATAATGAAAAATCTTCAGAAAAAGGTAAAATACAGGTTATTAAAGCAAAACAAATCAAAACAAAAATCAAAATGGAAACAAAAGAGTTTAACAGACAACTGACGGGCAAGAACAATGGATTCTTGCATCTTTTCCTCAATCTGGCAATGCTGGTGGGCTTTGTGCTGCTGATCATCTGGATGGCCGGCTTCGACGCAATGATCGACCCGATGACCGGCGAGCCGACGGCGCTCATCCTGCTGCCCATCCTTGGCGGCATCGTGCTGATGTTTGTCTACATCCTGCACTGCATCGGCTTTATGATTATCCAGCCCAACCAGAGCCGCGTGCTGACTTTCTTCGGCCGCTACAGCGGCACGGTGCGACAGAACGGCTTCTTCTGGATCAACCCGTTCTATGCCAAGCGTCGTATATCGTTACGCGCGCGCAATATGGACGTGCCGCCCATCAAGGTGAACGACAAGAACGGCAACCCGATTATGATCGGCCTGGTGCTGGTGTGGAAAGTGGCCGACACGTACAAGGCTGTGTTTGACATCGATGTGGACACGCTGACGTCGTCGGCGCAGCACGGCGAGCAGGCGCAGCAGCCCAACCAGCAGCAGCTGAAGGGCTATGACAGCTTTGTGCACGTGCAGAGCGACGCCGCCCTGCGCAAGGTGGCGGGCCACTATGCCTATGACAACATCGACCACAACAGCACCGAACTGACCCTGCGCAGCGGCGCCGAGGAAATCAACAACCAGCTTGAGGACGAGCTGCGCAGCCGCCTCAGCATCGCTGGCATCGAGATTGTCGAGGCCCGCATCAACTATCTGGCCTACGCTGCCGAAATTGCCAGCGTGATGTTGCGCCGCCAGCAAGCCGACGCCATCATCTCGGCCCGCGAGAAGATTGTGGAAGGCGCCGTGTCGATGGTCGAGCTGGCCCTCAACAAGCTGAGCGAGCGCGAAGTGGTTCAGCTCGACGAAGAAAAGAAAGCCACGATGGTCAGCAACCTGCTCGTCGTCCTCTGCGCCGACGAAAGCGCCAGTCCGGTAATTAACACTGGCTCTATTTATTAAGCAATGAAGAAGACCTTTGCTCTAAGGGTGGACAGTGAGGTCTACGATGCTATCGAGCGTTGGGCTGCGGACGAGTTCCGCAGCACCAACGGTCAGATAGAGTGGATTTTGTCTGAAGCCCTGAAAAAAGCCAAACGTTATCCGAAAAAGAAGGGCGGTGCAGGAAAGGAGGGAGGCAGCAATGAATAAAATCAGAATCGCCACTATTGTTCTGGCTGCGCTGGCACTGGTGAACTACCTTGTGGGCGCCATTATGGGATTCGTCCTTGTCAGGGGCGAGAATGTCAAGGTGTTCGCCTTTGTGTTCGGTTTAATGTTGCTTGCTGGCGTGGTGGGCCTGCTGGCCGACTGGATGACGTTGCGACAGGCCGAGTCGGAGATGGAATACAAGGTGCTGAAGCTGCGCAAGGGCCGTTTTGTGCGCGAGCCGCGCAAGATGCGTCGCGACGACGAGGGGCTGCAAGCCTTGCAGATGGGCATCTCGGGATGGTCGTTCTCGCTGATTGTACCGTTGTTTGCTTTCGGTTTGATTTGGCCCGACACGTTCTGGCTGCTGTCGTTCAATGTGCTAAGCAGCGTTGCTGTAGGAATATCTGTCTTGAGCGGGTTCATTCTCGGAATCGTCCGCGCCCATCGCCAACGTAAGAAAGGAGAAGCCTTATGACAATAGAGAGCAAAAAAATGATAGGAATGGTCGGCAGCGCGCTGGCGGTGATGGTTGTCGTGGCTGGCAACATATTGATGGCGACGCAGATAAAGTCGCAGGGTGCAGGCTTCTTTGTCGGCTATCTGTTCTACTCGCTGGCGATTTTTGCCGGCGGAATGTTCATCACGTGGATGCCCAATATGAAGAACTACATATGGGGCTTCAAGATGGTCGACGGCCGCCTGAAGTGGTGCAAGGACGAGCGTGTCCAGGACATCCGCCGCACGCGCCTGGTCTGGTGGCCCTTCATCACGCTCTGCTTCGAGCTGTACGGCCTGTTCGACTATTGCAACGACCTGTGGCAGCGGCCGTGGACGGAGGCACTGATGTTTGTTTTTCTGGCACTTGTGCTGCTGCTTCTCTTCGCCTGGGTCATAATAATGATTGTGGACGAATATCGCGAAGCAAAGAAAAACAACGGCCAGCTGTAAGATTTCGAGCCCTATAAACGTCTATTGATTGGTGAATATTGAATAGCGATATCAACAACAAACAAATCAACAAATTAACAATATGGATGAAATTCTTCGCGTGGAAGGCATTTCGAAGACCTTCACGCTTTCAAAGAAACAACAGAAGATTGAACGCACCACGCTGCGCAAGAAGGTGGCTGTGGACAATCTGAGCTTCACCGCCAACCGCGGTGAGATATTCGGTCTGCTGGGCCCCAACGGCGCCGGCAAAACGACGACGCTGCGCATCCTGGCCACGCTCATCAAGCCCGACACGGGCGATGCCGTGCTGGATGGCTACAGCGTTGTGAATGAGGAAGAAGAGGTGCGGTCGCGCATCGCATTCCTGACCAGCGAGCTGAAGCTCGAGGACTTCTTCACGCCAAACTACCTGTTCGACTTCTTCGCCCGCCTGCACGGCGTGCCGGAGGCCGAGGCCGCCGAGCGCAAACGTGTGATGTTCGAGCGCTTCGGCATCGACAAGTTCGCCGAGGTCAAGGTGCAGAACCTGTCGACGGGTATGAAGCAGAAGGCCAGCATCGTTATTTCGCTGGCGCACAACCCCGACATCATCATCTTCGACGAGCCTACCAACGGACTGGACGTACTGACGGCGCGCACCGTGACCGACTTTCTGGCCGAAATGCGCCAGCAGGGCAAGACCATCATCCTTTCGACCCACATTTTCAGCCTCGTAGAGAAGCTGTGCGATCGTGTGGGCATCATCATCGACGGACGGATGACGCATTGCGACACGCTCGACGCTATCCGCGACGGGATGAGCCTCGAGGACCGCTTTTTCGAAATCTACAAAACACAGAAAGGAGGTGAGGAATGAGAAAACAAGGTAATGTGTGGACCATTGTCCGTAAGGAGTTTGCACGCTTTTTCGGCGACCGTTCGCTGCTGTTCACCGCGGTGATTATGCCGGGACTGCTGATTTATATTGTCTATTCGCTGATGGGCGAGAACATCGGCAAGAGCCACCAGGACGACAACGCCGGCCCCACGACGGTCTATGTCGACAACCTGCCCGAGAGCCTGCGGGGCGACTTCGACTCGATTCCGTTCCAGCTGGTCACCGAGGGCTTCAACGCCGTGGCCCTTATCGGCGACAGCCTGGCCGACAAGGAGAGGAGCCTGATCTACGTCAATTTCCCGCCCCATTTCGACAGCCTCATTGCCGCGTACAATCCTATGAGCGGTGAATTGGCGCCGAATGTGAAGATCTATCACAATTCCAACTCCGACAACTCGGAGCTGGCCTACCAGACAGTCAAGACGTACCTCGAAGATTGGGAAAACAGCCGCAACAATATGTTCGATATCAATGCCAATGCCGAAAGTCCTGATGCAGAAGAGACTTTCGATATGGCCGACGAGGATGACTCGCTGGGCGAAATTCTTGGCCAGCTGTTCCCGATGCTGCTGATGATGTTGCTCTTCTCGGGCTGTATGGCCGTGGCGCCCACCGCCATCGCCGGCGAGAAGGAGCGCGGCACCATAGCCACCCTGCTGGTGACGCCGATGCGGCGCAGCGAGCTGGCCATCGGCAAGATATTGAGCTTGTCGACTTTCGCTATGCTTAGTGGCCTGTCGAGCTTCCTCGGCATCATCCTGTCGCTGCCGCGAATGCTGAAAGGCGACGGATTGGATATCGATTTTGCAATTCCCTACACGACGAGCGACTACCTGCTGATTCTCTGTGTTTTGATTAGCACAGTGCTTGTTATGGTCAGCTGCATTTCCATCCTGTCGGCGCTGGCCAAGGATGTCAAGTCGGCCGGCACGCTGGTGCTTCCGCTGATGCTGCTGGTGATGTTTGTCGGCTTCACGCCGATGCTGGGCGGCGACACCCCCGAAGCGCTGACAGCCTATCTGGTGCCGTTCTACAACAGCGTGCAGTCGATGGCGTCGGTGTTCTCGTTCAACATAAATCCTGCCGCCATCGGCATCACCGTTGTCGCCAACATTGCCTACACCGCCATCGCCGTCTTCGTCCTCACAAGGATGTTCAACAGCGAGAAGGTGATGTTCGGAAAGTAGTTTTCGACAGGAATTATCATAAATTGGCCAGGAATTGGCCAAAAATTTGATTTATTTATAAGTTGCGTCGGATTTGCAATCCGACGCAACTTATTATAGAGAACTTTCAATAATCGTTTTAGCAGAGAATTGCGCTAATCTAAAAAATCCATCTGCCCCAAACCGTCCCGGTAGGGACGCGACGCACATCGTGCAAATAACACCGTACAAGCGCAGCGTAGTGCGGTGAACACAAGCTGAAAGGATATGCGTTCTGGAAGAACGCGACAACAACGTTGCGATTATGGTATGGTAAATCCAATAACCGATTTGGGTATCGAATTGCAAATATTTTTTGCCGATAATGAAAAAATGAGTAATTTTGCAGAACAAGAAAATAATGCAAATTATGATGTAAAAACATAATATAGTAGTAGATAACATATTATTAACATAGCGTTTGCTATTGTCCCGACCAGTCTGAAACGTAGGAAACTTCATATTGGTACTTTTTAAGGATGACAATGCGCAAATGCTCGTGTAGTAAGCGAGCATTTTGTCTATCCTTAAAAGGTAATTCCTACGACCGCAGACTGGAGACGAGATTGCTCGCCTTCTTTTTTGTCTGTGGTCGTTGGAACAAGCGGATTCGGTAGCCAGCGCACAAATGGCAACCACTATGCAGATACACATTGGCAACCTTATCCGCGACGAGCTGCGCCGCTCGGGCCACACCAACCAGTGGCTCTCCGACCGCATCGGCATCACTCCCCGCACCCTGCAAAAGCTCTTCAACAAGCCCTCCATCGACACCCAGCAGCTCCTCGCCATCAGCCGCGCCCTCGGCGTCGACCTGTTCCGTACCTACTCCGACGCGCTCACCGTCCACGTCCAATCTGGTCACGTGTCCACATCGGACACCTCGCAGATGGGATAATGGGTGTATTTTTGCATTATGAAAAACAAGAGTTTCCACCTGTAGTTTAGACATTGAAATTATTAACTCAAAAAGAATAATAAAGATGAAAAAATTAATGTTTATCGGCTCGATGCTATTCGTAGCTATGATGATGATTGCAACACCGGCAGAAGCGCAGTCGCGTAAAGAAAAGAAAGCCGCCAAGAAGGCTGACTGGGAATTCGAACAACAAGTGAAACAGATGGAACGTCAGCGCAAGCTCGACTCTATAGCCAACCTTGCAAAACCAGCCAACGAAGTATTCCAGAACGACATCCCCTGTTATGCCGAGAGCCGCAGCGACAAAGAGTTCTATCGTGAACTCGGCGAAGGCGAGGACACCAAGCGCAATATGGCCCGTTTGGCGGCTGTCAAGATGGCCCAGTCGATGATGCGCGAGCGTCTGGCCCATTCGGTCAAGGGTCTCAGCACCGACTACTCCAAGCTGATGAACAAGAGTGGCAAGGACAGCGATATGGAGCAGCTAATTGAAGGTGAGATGATGAATGTCGTCGACTCCTACCTCAACGATGCCGACAATCCCTGCGAGCGTTGGTCGCAAGACCGTTCGGGCCGCTACCACGTCTACTATGTCATCGAAATCCGCAAGGCCGACCTTGTCGATATGTTCGACAAAGCCATCAGCAACAACGACAAGCTGCGCGCCGAATACGACCGCGATCGTTTCCGCCAGTTCGCTAAAGAGTATATGGAAGGACAGGGAGAATAGCAATATGGCAAAACACATAAGAAATATTATGCTGGCTGTGGCACTCGTAATGTGTGCCACAGCCTCTGCCCAGTCGGTCGAACCCAAGTGGAAATCGCAGGGGCTGATGGATTTGACCTACTCGTATGTAGAGGTCGTCTCGGCCGATGCCTCCAGCGTCAGCGAAGCCCGCGACAAGGCGGCACAAGCCATAGTGCAGCGTCGAAATCTGGCTGTTGGAGCCGAGATGAAAGTCAAAGTGGTCGACGGCAAAATCACCAGTACCGGCGACCAGAAGATGATTGTCACCGCTCGCATCCTCGACGAGTATGCCGAAGAGGTTGGTTATAACAACTGGCGCGTCTATCTGCTTGTACAGACGCTGAAACATCCGCAGTACAGTTTCGAGAACATCACCGTCACCGACCAGTATCCCTTCTCGGCTCGCGCCTTCGTACCTGGTATGCAACAGCTTTACAAAGGTCAGAAGACCAAAGGCATAATGTTCATTGCCACCGAGGTGGCCTGCGTAGGCGGCATTGTGGTCAGCGAAGGGCTGCGCACAAGCAACATCAACCTGATCAACAGCACTCACAATGCTCAGCAGCGGGCTCAATATACCGATAAAGCCAATATGTGGCAGAACGTCCGCAACGGCTTCATCGCCGCCACCGCAGCTGTATATGTGTGGAATGTCGTCGACGCCCTGGCTTCCAAAGGCGCACGCTACATCAAACAGGGTTCAGCCCAATTTGCCCTTGCGCCATACACCAATGGCGAGACCGTTGGATTTGCAATGAATGTAAAGTTTTAAATGGTACGCAGGCGTCCCCGCCTGCGAAAAAAAATAAATTCAATGAAAAAACTAATACTATCAATCTTAATATGCCTCGCTATTGTAGGCCTCTCATCGTGCACCCACACCGAGTACGACCTCTTTTCCAACATCACTGGCACGGTTGTAGACAAAGAAAGCGGGGAGCCTCTTGGCCAAGTGGCAGTAACCTTAGCTGGTGGGAGTTTGAATACTTACACTGGCAGCGACGGATGTTTTGCCTTTAATAATATCGAAGCAGGCGAATACAAAGTTTGGGTGCAAAAAGATGGCTATAAGGCCAACAACAAATCTGTCGTAGCTCCTAGCGGTGAGACAATCAACGTAAATTTAACAATGGAAAAATTATAGCATTATGAAGAAAAGCATACTCTGGTTCCTTTTGCCTGCGTTTATAGTCGTTGTGGGCTCAATCTTTTATGGTTGCACCGAGAAAGAGGAAGACCTCAAAGGTACGATCTACGGCACTGTGACGGATCATCTCACCAACGAGCCCATCGGTGGCGTCAACGTCAAGCTCAAACAAACCGGCGAAGCAACCCTCACTGGCAGCGACGGCAGCTTCGAGTTCAAAGACCTCGACGCAAACAAATACTCCTTGCAACTTTCAAAAGCTGGTTACAATGATTTGGATGATGACTACATCATCAAACTGGAGGCGGGCAAGAGAATAAAAAGGGATGTACAGATGAGCCCTCAGATAGCTTCGCTGCGAATTACAGATATGCAGGGCAACGATATTACGGAATTGGACTTTGGCATAGAGGAATCCATCACCACTAAGTCGTTCAACATCTTCAACAACGGTTCGCTAAACATTACTTGCGAGGTAACCGAATCTTGCGAATGGATTACATCGATCTCTCCTATCACAAACCCCATCACGCCAGGCCAAACTGTCACCGTGACCGTCACCATCGAACGTTCGCGTCTTGCCAGTGGAGCCAATAGCACCATCCTGCAAGTGGTCTCCAACAATGGCAGCAACGAGCTGACCGTGAAGGCTACAGGTCTAGATTTCCCGACTGTTACCACTTCCAATGTGTCCAATGTTACTGCCTCCAGCGCCACCTGCGGCGGCAATGTCACCGCCGACGGCGGTTCCTACGTCACCGAACGCGGCATCTGCTGGGGCACCTCCAACCTTCCCACCATCGACGGTAGCCATCAGGCCATGGGGCAGGGCAACGGCACCTTCACCTGCAATATGTCCAACCTCGAGCCCAACAATGTCTACTATGTCCGTGCCTATGCCACCAACAGCCGAGGCACCGCCTACGGCGAACAGAAGCAGTTCAACACAAACAGTGGTCTGCCCATAGTTACCATTAGTGACGTAAACAATATTACTGCCACCAGCGCTACCTGTGGCGGAAGCATAAGCGACAACGGCGGATTCGCCGTTACCGACAAGGGACTTGTTTGGAGCACCAGCCAATATCCCACACTGAACGATAACCACATTAGCCTCGGCAGTGGAAACGCTCCATTCACTGGCTCAATGAACAACCTCTCTATTGGCACAACCTACTATGTCCGTGCCTTTGCCACCAACAGCCAAGGCACAGCATACAGCAGCACACAACGCACCTTCACCACTGGCAATGGCCTGCCCTCGGTCACCACAACCAACGTTACAATGAGCGGCGGATCCGTTCTCTCCGGTGGTAATGTAACCAGCGACGGCGGCTATCCCGTCACCGCCCGCGGCATCTGTTATGGAATCTATCCTAATCCTGATTTAAGCGGAGCCTATACCCACACCACTGATGGGGCTGGCACAGGCTACTACACATCTGTTATTGACACCACAGTGGGTACTGAATTGTACGTCAGAGCATACGCTACCAATGCCAACGGTACGGCCTACGGTGAGCAGGTAACTATGAATCTTGGCTACCTAAGATTACCCACATTCACCTACAATGGACATACTTATAGGGTGGCACCTGACCCACATACATCTTACGATGAGTATATTTCCTGGTCTGCAGCCAATACTTATTGTGATAATCTCACCGCATATGGTTATTCTGATTGGAGAATGCCTACAATAGAAGAGTTGGAGACAATGTATCAGAATAGAATATCAATAGATGGTTTTTTTAACCGTATCTATAGTAGCCAACAGCAACGTTATACATATGCAATTTACCATTCTTCTTCTTTACATTCATCAGGCGATCATTTAAAAACATGGTGGTATGATGGACATCAATTCTATGGCACAGAAAACGGCTTAAGTAATGGGGTATATGTCGGGGGGTTAGGGCCACTCAATATTAGAGCCCATATACGTCCTATTCGTATGGAGAATTAAACTTTAAAATACACAAAATGGAAACAAAAGAAACAACTTACGCCAAAACGGCAATCATAAAGCGAATCGCTGAAAAAGAAGAGTGGAATAACCATTTTCAAGACTACTCTGAACACACCGATTATGAAGCTTATACAGACTACAACGATTGCCACGGGGATTATTACGATTACGAGGTATCAAACTGACTTAGATTATTTGCAAAATGGCAATTGAGATTGTTAGTGGCTGCATATCGTCAATTTTAGTATGGTGGATATTAAACATTATTCTCACGCCCTCATTAGAGATTGACGACAACATACAATACAAGAGAGACAAAAGGTATATTCGAGTAAAAAACAGGTCATGGTTTAATATCTATGATGTTGTATGCAGTGTGGAATTCTGTCAAGGTTCAAAAAAAGACTCTTATAAAAGAACTGATTCTCCATTACCTTTCTTAGAGCACTCCAATGGTGTGTATGCTATACCATTATCGGGAGACGAGTATACCAACAGGTTTTTCGAGAATATTGACGAGCAGAGTAAAGTAAATATTACTGTCACCTATCAGAATAAATTTGGCGTAAAGAAAACAATAAATAAACGACTTACCGATAAAGCAGACTTTGAATAATGGTCTTGATAATAAAACCCAACTACTGCTGCAACTTCCGATGCAAATATTGCTATCTGAGTAATGAGACTAAGCAGAAGTCACAGTTGTTTGACATCAGTTTTGCCAAGCAGATAGTTGGACAATTGAATCTGCTGCTTCAGGAGAAGCCACGTAGAAAGTTCACCATCATCTGGCATGGTGGTGAGCCAATGTTGTGGGGTATTGACAATTACCGAGATATTTGGGCATATATGCAACAAGAGTTGGCAGGCTATGAGGTACAAAACTCTATGCAGACCAACCTGTCGCTGGTGGATGACGAGTGGATAGACCTCTTCCTGCAATACGATGTTCACATCGGCTTCTCGCTGGACGGTACCCAGGCAATACACGACCAGCAGCGCGTGGATACCAACGGCAATCCAACCTTCGAGCGCATCATCTCCAACTATCATCGTTGCAAAGAACGCGGTATGCACATAGGCTGCATCGTGGTAGGCAGCAAGAAGCATATCGGGCATATCCCGGAGCTCTACTATTTTATGCGAGACGAAGGCCTCGGATTCAAGTTCAATCCACTATTCTGTTCTGGTGAGGCTCAAATCAATATGGATGAGTACGGCATCACACCCGACGAATACGCACAGATGGCAATAGAACTATTCGACTTATGGTTCGACGACCACGAAGGCAAGGTTACAGAGTCCAATTTCGTAGAGATTGCCAGCAACATCGCCACCGGCAAACCGACCGGCTGTATGTTCACACAGAACTGCCAAGACCAATTCCTCGCCATCGCCCCGACGGGCGATGTGATGCCCTGCGGACGCTTCTGCGACAACGACCTGCTGCAATACTCCTACGGCAACCTGCACCACGAAACCCTTGCCGACATCCTGCCACGCATCAAGCAGTCGGAAACCTACAAACGTGCCGAATACATTGTCCAAAGCGATTGTGCCCGTTGCAAGTGGTACCACATCTGCCACGGTGGCTGTCTGCACGACGGCTTTCTCGCCTCCAGCGACTTCCGACACAAGACCTTCCTCTGCCCCGCCTACAAACGCATCTTCGCCCATATAGAACAACGCCTGAAAGAACAAGGAATGATAAAATAGCAAAAAAAATTTTGCGATTCTTACACAAAACGACCAAAAAGATTTTGCGATTCTTACACAAAACGGTAAAAAGATTTTGCGGAAAGTCGAGAGCATAAACATAAAACCCTATGAAACAAGCAGCAATACTACTCTTTGGACTAACGTTGGCAGCGACGGCTGCGGCGCAGGACGACCCGCGTGAGGCCTTTGAGCGTCAGCGACAGCAGATGCGCGAACAATTCAACCAACAAAAGCAGCAGGCGCACAGGCAGTACGACGATGCACGACGCAAGGCGGAAGAGGAATATGCAGCCTTCCGCAAAAAGGCCAACGAGGAATATGCCGCAGCAATGCAGCGAGCTTGGCAGCAGATGGGCGTGAAGCCCGCCGAGGAGAAACCCAATGAGCCGGAACCGCCCAAACCTCCCAAGCCAAAGCCGGACCAGCAGCCCACCATCGACCGCCTGCCGCAAGCCACCGTGGTGCCGCCAATCGCGGCTCCCAAGCCAGTGCTGGCACCGCCGATTAAGATGCCCGAGATAGAGTTGCCGACAATGGACTTCTCACTGTACGGCACGCCCTGCAAGGTCCACACCAGCGACGGAGACCTGACGTTCAAACTGAACGCCATCGACGAGAGAACCATAGCAGCAACGTGGCAGACCCTCTCGGGCGAACGCTACGACGCATTGCTGCACGACTGTCTGGAGCAGCGCGACGAGCTGAGGCTCGGCGACTGGGGCTACATACAGCTGCTGAAAGAGGTATCCGAAAAGCTGCAGGGCAAGGGCAGCAACGAGGCAGCGCTACTGCAGATGTACCTGCTGACGCAGTCGGGCTACGACGTGCGTATTGCCAAAGCCAACGACCGGCTGACACTCCTCGTGCCGTTCAGCCACAAAATCTACGGCTACTCATACACCATCATTGGCGACAAGGACTACTACGTCCTTACGCGTGAGAAAATGAAATCCCTCAATGTCTGCAACCTCAGCTTCCCACGCGAAAAAACTGCCGAAATCCTTATGGGCGAACTGCCGAAGTTTATGGGCCGCAAGTCGCCGGCCCGCGTGTTTGCTGCCGAGCGGTTTGGCACGATGAAGGCCAACATCGCCACCGACAAGAACCTCATCGATTTCCTGAACGACTATCCGCTGTCGTCGGCCTGGAACTACTACGCGCTGGCAGGGCTCAGCGACGAGGTGAAATCCGCACTCTATCCGGCCTTGCGCAGCCAGATTGAAGGCAAGAACATAAAGAAGCAGGTCACTATGCTGCTCGACTTTGTGCAGACGGCTTTCGACTACGCCACAGACCAGGACCAGTTCGGATACGAACGTCCCCTCTTCGGCGACGAGAGTTTCTACTACCCCAAGAACGACTGCGAGGACCGCTCGATACTCTTCAGCATACTGGTGCGCGACCTCGTTGGACTCGACGTGGTGCTGGTACACTGGCCTGGCCACCTGGCCACGGCTGTGGCATTTCCCGAACAGGTGGAAGGTGACTATTTCACCGTCGACGGGCGCAACTACACGGTCTGCGACCCGACCTATATCGGTGCCGGAGTGGGAATGACGATGCCGGACTTCAAAAACGTTAACGCAGAACTGGTAAAACTGAGATGATGAAACGCTACATCCTGTTACTGACGCTAATCGCCTTTCTGTTCGACGGATGCACGCGGTGCGGCAGAACGCCCGACACCGCTCCGGACACGGCACAGACCGACACGGTCACTGTCAAAGACTCGACAGGCATAGAGCCTGCACAATCAAGCGACTCGCTGATGCCAATGGAGAGCACTACAGATGGCGCGACAGCGGCCAGTCCGGCTATCCTCCGTCAGGACAGCGCCGAGATAACCAACCTGCGGCTTTTCACGCGCAAGCAGAAAGTCATCTACGACGCTTCGCTTCTGGTCGGCGAGTGGGTGCGAGGCACGGAGCACGAGCTCTACCTCGCCGACGGCACCGGCCGGATGTGGGATACAGGTGACGATGTGTCCGATGCCGAAGCACAGCACTTCAGCTGGACGCTCGACAGCAACCTCCTTACACTTATCTGCCACCTCGAACTCGGAGGCGTTGTCCCCAAACGCTATGTCGTCACCTTTGCCGACGACGAAAACCTTTCCTATAACGACCCCTACGGCAAAGCCTACCTGTGGGACAAAAAGTGAAGGCAAGCATATATTCGTTGCGTCGGATTTGCAATCCGACGCAACTTATTATAAGGATTTGCAATCCGCAAAACATTAAAAACAGCAAGTCGGAACGTTGTTGGTGGCGGATTACAAATCCTAATATTAAACAGTATCGGATTGCAAATCCGATACAACGCTGTTCGCCTATCTGATTATGCGCTTTATGGTGCGGACGAGGGAATAGTTGCTTATTACAAGCAGCAATGCTGCGAGCGATAGGGTGCCGATGATGGTAGGTGCAAGTGTGCCGCCGGCGTTGAACATCGTTGAGAGGCGTGCCAGGTAGTAACTGCGTATCCACACGACAATCACAGCCGAAAGCACTATGACGGCGACCGTCAGTAGGCTGACGACGACCTTGTAGTACCGCGCAATCTGGCGCGAACTGTAGCCTATGTTGCGCAGGTTGACGAACATCTCGCGGTTGCGCTGCACTATCAGGTTCATACTCATCATTATAAGTGCCGCCGACAGGACAACGATGATGACTGCTATGGCCATCACGAACCCCATCGCCAGGCGGAAGAAGAAGGCCATCTTGCTCGATTCCAGCTCGGACTGGTTGATGTTCAGGCCGTTGGCCTTGAAATATTCGGCTATGCGCTCGTCGCTGGCATCGCTGAACTCCACCAACAGGCGGCTGCTGCCCTTGTCGCCGGCGTCGCCAAACTCGCGGTTGGCCCACAGCAGGAAATCCTCGGGCACCAGGATGGAGTTGATTTTGCCCGACAGGCCGACGATGCGGCTGTTGTAGACTTTGCGCTTGCCGTTGCCTTCGACAAACACGTTGAACGTCACCTGCGACAGCAGGCCCGGCGCAACCACCGGCAGCGACTGGCTTTCGGCGAAGCCGAAGTTGTAAAGGTTCAGGTAGTCCTCGGGAATGACGATGGGCAGGAAATTAGAGGTGCTATCCCAGCGCCAGTCGTCGCTCTGGATGTCGACGTATCCGTCTGGCACGCTCTCGAAGAAGAGGTCCGTGCTCATCTGCTGTCCACCAAAGCTGATGGCGGCGCTGACGTTGAACGTCGAGCTGTTGAACTGTGCCACCTCTTTCACAAACTCCTGGTTTTTAAGTTTATCGAGCTCCTTGTCGGAAAAATATATGCCTTTCTTTTGGGCGGTCTTGAAGACGGTGACGTTCTTCGACACCGTGACGGTGTGGGCGCGAAACACGTCGGTCTGGCTGTTGAGCAGGGGTTTAAGGTCGGCACCGAGCTGCAAGGCCAGCAGCAATATGGTTGCACCGACCAGCAGAGTCAGCGCAAAGCCCACCAACTGGGCCGGAATCAGAGTCTTGCGTTGTAGTTTTTGTAGCATTGTTGTTTAATTAACGAAAACGATAACGAAAAAACCTTAACTTTAACTTCAGATACAAATACTATTGTCCCTTAACTTCCCTTTAACTTCCCTTAACTTCCTTTAACTCCAAAAAATCCTCACAGTTGCATCGTTTTGTCGAAGCGGAACAGGTCGGTGGGGTCGAGGGCAGTGACGATAAGGCCGGCGCCCTGACGCTCCACTTCAGCGGAAATCATAGCCGCCACCTGCGCTGCGGTGTCGTGATCCAGGTGGCTGAAAGGCTCGTCGAGCAGCAGGAACCGCATCGGCTGGCACAGCGCGCGCACCGCCGCCACGCGTTGCCGCTGACCCAGCGAGAGGGTCGCCACGGGCTGGTGCTTTTTGCTTTCGGGCAGCAGCGCGTCGAGCATCCGCTCAATCTCGCTGTCGCTTTTGAAGTCCGTCAGACGGTTTTTGAGCTGCACGTTCTCCATCGCCGTCAGCTCCGGAAACAGCCCCAAATCCTGAAACATATAACTAAAAACCGAAAGCCGAAGGCGTTCTCCACTTTCCGCTTTCCGTTCTCCACTTTCCGCTTTCCGTTTTCCGTTTTCCGCTTTCCGCTCAATCGTGCCGTCGTACTGGTCGCTGATGCCGTATATGAAGTTCAGCAGCGACGTCTTGCCGTGGCCCGAGCGGGCGCAGACCATATACTTGCGGCCCTGCTCGAAAACCACCGACGGCTGCAGGTAAATGTCGGAGCCGGCCACTTCCGACTCCGACATATAGTGCGGTTTGACGTTGTGGAGCTCAATCGTCATATTCCCAGTCGCCCTCTTCGTCGACGTAGTATTCTTCCTCGTATACGGGACATTCTTCGTCGCCGCCCATCGAGCCGGTCAGGTTGCCAAGCTCAACCAGGTGGTCGTCAATGAAATGCAGCGTCGCCAGCAGGCTGTTCTGCTTCGTGTCCTTGATGTAGATATCCCAGTTGCCCGATTTTTTGCCGGTCGCGTAAATCTCGGTGCGATCCAAACATTGTGCCAGCAAGAGCAGCAGGCTACCGCTGTTCGACGGAATCAGGTCGGCGACGACTGCGGAATACTGGCTTATGTCGAGGTTGGCATACACATAGTTACCCTCCTTGGCCTTCTTTGCCACGGCGTCGATGGCTTTCTTGTATCCGCCTTCGCCAAACTGCTGTGCCGTAGCCTTGCTGTTGGTCACGACGGCCGCCTTTTTGCCAATGGCGAAGTATATTTCGGTGCCCAGACCGAACTCGTCGGGTATCGTGTAGATGCCGTTTGCCTCTTCCAGTCCGGCTTCGGCCAGGCCGGCGCGGATGGTTTCGGCGTCTTTAATGTCGGCGCTGAGTGTCAGCAGAGGCATCAGGCCGCCCTGCTCGGTCTTGACGATGTCGGAAAGGCTCAGGGCAAAGCTGCCGCCAAAGGCCTTGATCAGGTCGCCCACGGTCTTGTCGGCAAAGACAACCTCGTCGATGGTGCTATTGCTATCTTTTTGTTTCTGAAGGATGCTGACCATCTGATTGATGTTGTATCCGACGGTAGCGCAAACCAGCGTCTGTTCGGGCAGATACTTCACAATGTCGTCGTTAAACTCCTGTCCGTAGGTGTCGTACACTTTGTTGCTTATGCCCTGCATCTCGCTCTTCGCCCGTATCACGCCCTTTTCGAATGTCAGGTTGACAGCCATCGCCGATTCCTTGATGGCGTCCCAATAGTCTTGACCCATACCGGTTTCGGCCATCATCTCCTCGATGTCAGCGCCCTGCAGTTCGGCCATCTTGAAGACTTTGTCGAAACTGAGCCACATACTTATCTCGCTGCGGTTCTTCCAATAGTTGCGGAAATGCTTGTTGGCGCCGAGGCTCTCCTTGTGTTTCATTTCCAGCAGCGGCTCATAGTCCATTTCGTCTGTAAACATCATAGCCAGCTTGTTGTTGAAAACAACGGTCGGCCCATAGTTGCTGAACTTGGCCACGCGGAAGCCTTTCAAGTCGCAGAAAGTCACTTCGCTGCTTTCCACGTCGGCCATTTTCTCGAGGAACTCCTCGAATTTGGCGCGTTTGTGCATCGTCATCAGTACACCGCCGCGGATTCCGTTCTCGCGGTCGGGAATGGCATAGGCAACTAAGTCACCCTTCAGGTCCAGGCCCGTCGAGCGCGGGTCCTTCAGTATGCCGTCGATGATGGCGGCCACCTGCGGGTCTTCGCTGCGCAGCTCTTGCAGGCCCAGTTTGGCGAACGACAGTTGTTCGATGTTGCTCAGGTCGGCCTTGTCCCAAAGCTTGTCCAGGTCGACCGACATCACGCCCGTTGCGTCGCCGGGGATGTAGGCGCCCAGGTCGGGGCCGTTCGAACACGAGGCCAGCGTCAGCACGGCCATAGCGGCGGCAGCGATGCCAGCCAGAAATTGTTTGCGGAATAATCTTTTCATAATTCTCAAAATTGTTTGTTGATGTATAATTGTTTGTTTCTATCTGATTATAAGCATTTTCGTAGCCGTTCAGCTCACTTCCGGACCCGCGTCAGGACCGGCAATGGAATCGGACGTCTTACAATGCGATAACGGAATACTTGTAATAATATTGTTGCGCCTGTATGCCAAAATCCGAACGACCCCTGCTGCGAAAGTTTCTGAACGTGTTTCATAACATTTGTCGCATAATCGCCTCGCATTATTACAAGCCCCTCAAAATTTAACTTTCGTTAACTTAAATTTTAACATTTCAACCCCCATTTTTGCTCCGAAATGCCCCTCGCTAACCCCCTGTTTTCCATATACCATCTTCTTACCAAATTCTACCCAAGTTCTTATCAAGTTCTAACCAAATACTACTTCAGTAGAAGATAATAGCTTGTTGGTTAGAATATTATAAGGGTTAAAAATGGCGCAAAATAGGAGCTGTTTTCAGGGGGTAAAAAATTAACTCCTGAAAACCAATAAGTTGCAAATGTTAAAATGAAAAGTTAAAATAATGGATGATTTTAACATTTCATCCATTCCTGTCGCTCGGTTTCGCCCATCAGTTCGATGGCGTAGCGGAGGGTGGTTCGCGGCATTTGGGATGCGTGCTGGGCCAGGAAATCGCGCAGCAGGTCCATCGAGACGCGTTTGCCCATTTCGCGCAGCATCCAGCCTACGGCCTTGTGCATCAGGTCGTGAGGGTGGTGCAGGTGCTTCTCGGCGTAGCGCAGGCACCACGAGGGGTCACCTTGCTGCGAGGTTTTCCACGTGCAGACGATGCTCATCCGCTGCTTCCACAGGTTGCCGCTATCGGCCAGGCGGTCAAGCACTTGCCGTTTGTATGCCGTGTGCATCCCTGCCGAGGTGGCACCCAGTCGGGTCGGCAGCAGTATCCAGTGTCCCAGTATCTTAGGCGCCGTCAGGTCGACGAGGTCCCAGTTGTTGGCGCGTTCGGCGTGTTGCAGGTAGAGCGTCACTATTTCGTCGCGTGCGCCGATGGCGTCGGGGTTGTTCTCGAGTCGCTTTGTTGCCTGTTTTTCAAACTTGTAGACCATAATCAGCAGGCCGCACAGCCGCACTTCGTGCCACGGGCTGGCCAGCAGTTGCGGTATTTCGCCGAGGGGCGTCTCTTTCGCCACGGCCTTCACCGCTTCGCGCGTCTGCGGCACTTTCAGGCCCAGAAACTGGTCGCCGTGGCCGTACTGCCCCGGTGCGGTCTTGAAGAAGCGCATCAGCACGTCGCGCTGGGCGTCGTTGCGCTGCGATTCGAGGTATTCGATGATTTCGTCCGCCGTGAAGGCTGTTCGGGTTTCGGGGCTCATTTTCATTGTGTTGACGCGTTATTTTGTTGTTGTGTATTCGTTGCCGTCCTCGAGCAGTCGGCGGCGTGTGCTGTCGAAATCGGGATTCAGGATGCTGCGTTTCGGGTCGAAACAGCGAACGCTCACATCGCACAAGTCTAAGAGTGTATAAAACAGATCGTCAATCATATACGGGCTGTGCGTGCGGTTGTTCCAGTCGATGTTGCGGCTGGCGAGATATGTTTTTTGCGTGGGCGACATCCAGAGCAGGAACGGTATTTCGACATTGGCGTTGGGGATGCGGCCGGAATAGTCGTGGCCTGCATAGTCGCCATCGTCGTAGACGTTTTCGCCGTGGTCGGAGAAATACAGTGCCGAGATGCGTGTGCCCTCGTGCAACGAGCTGTAAGTCTTCAGTATGCTGAAGATTGTGTCGACGATAAAGTCGTTGTAGTACACGCTGTTGTCGTAGGCGTTGATGGTTCGCGTTTTCTTGTCGCCGCTCACGTCGAAGCACGCATAGCTGGGGGGATAGCGTTTCTCATATTTCGTATGGTTGCCCATAAGGTGCAGGAAAATCAGTTTGTTACGGGCTGTGTCCGCCAGGGCCGTCGCGAGGGGAGGGAGCAGGTTTTCGTCGTACGACGATATCAGGGTGCTCTCCATCGACGAATTGGCCGCAATATTGACAAATGTCGTGATGTCGGCGTTCTGCGCCAGGCTGGTAACGCCGTTGTCCCAGAGGCCTATGGGCGACTGGTTCGAGATCCAATAGCTCTTGTAGGGCGTCGAGTGGACGATGTCGAAGATGTGCAGACAGCTGTCGAGCGGGCGCTGCAGCTCGGCGTTGTTGGTGGTCATAAAATTCATAAAGGAGCGCAGGGTGTTGGAGTTGGCGCTGACGACGTTGTCGAACACCATTAGGTCGCTGCGCGAGTGGAGGCGTGGTGTTGTTTTGCGGCCATATCCGTAGAGGCTCAGGTGGTTGCGGTTGCACGATTCGCCAATGATTACGACAACCACTGTCGTGTCGTCGGTTGTCAGCGACGCGTCGACGGTGGCGAGGCCTCGCGTCCGCAGGTTGCGGAACGACCAGGCTTCGTTTGCAAACGAAATCAGGGCACGCTCCACGTCGGGTACGGCCAGTCTTACGAAACGCTTGTGAATCAGATTGTCTGCAAAAAACAGTGCCACCGCAAGCCATATTGCCGACCACACAATCTGCGAGCGTCTGTTGTGTAGCGACAGCGGCGGAATGTTTCTCAATGCAATGATATAGAGGACTGTATAAGGAATTAGCAGCAGTAGGCGAGGAGTCAGCTTGATCGACATAAACTCGGATGCCTCGCTGAAATTGGTGTTCAGGAAGACAAAGATGGACGACGCATTGAGCGGGCATCGCAGAATGCACCAATGGAAGAGGTTTATGAATCCGTCGACGAAAACAATCGTGGCGGCAACGACGTAGAGCCATTTCTTTCGTGTGGCTACGTATGGCGCAAGCAGCAGTGCCGTCCAAGCCAGCAGAACGACAAGGCTGCGCGGCGCAAAGACGGAGGCGTTTATCATCAGTCCCGCAACTGGGCAGAAGAGGACTAATGCCAATAACCATAGTATGTTAAGTTTGCTTTTCATTGTTGCTTTTTGAAAATTCATTTTGAATTGGTTTGCTCCAGCTGGAGGAGTTTTTCCTTGGTTTCGATGCCGTAGGCGTAGCCGGTCAGCGAGCCGTCGGCACCTACCACTCTGTGGCAGGGGATGATGATGGCGATGGGGTTGCGGCCGATGGCCTGCCCGACGGCCTGCGCCGAGCGGCAGCCGACGCGACGGGCTATGTCGCCATAGGTGGCCGTGCGGCCGTAAGGGATTTCCAGCAGTTCGCGCCATACGCGCTGCTGGAACGGGGTGCCCTGCGGGCGAAGTGGCGGCACGCGCTCCGGGTTGCGGCTCGCGAAGTAGGTGTCGAGCCAGCGGAAGGTCTCTTTCATCGTTGCGGAGCCGCTTTCGCTGATTTTGCTCGACGCAGCGACGAACCGCAGTGCGATGACTGCAGCGCCGTCGCATTCCACCTCGATATTGCCCAGCGGCGATTTGTATGTCGCTTTTTCTGTCATTTCAGCGCAGAGCAGGTGGCACGGACAAGGGCTGCAAGATAGTCGCGGTCGTCGACATCCTCGATGAAGAAATGTGGTTTTGCGCCATTTTCTTGTTTCTTGGCTGTCACTTCGCCTGCTCCGCTGCACGGGTCAGCGATAAATTGCACAAAATCAGGTTTGCTTGCCATAAACACGATTATTAATGTTCTGCAAAGATACAAAAAATTAAAATAATGGGGTGATTTTTGTGTTTTTTAACTCTCAAAATGATGAAAAATGTGGATTATTTCTTTTGCTTTTAAAATTTTATTTCGTTTTAAACCAGTATTATAAGTGTGTGGTTTGAAAATTTATTTGGTTTATAACATAAACTTGTTTATTTTTGCATCGTCAATTGAACAAAAGGAGAGGTGCACACTCTTGGTTTAATTTTTAAAAACATTTCAATTATGGAAAACACAAAAGAACAAAACAGAGAGATGACGGCCGAAGAGAGCCTGTCGCTCATCACCGAGACGCTGAACAGCAGCCGCAAAGAGATTACCCGCCGCAGCGGGAAATACTACATCCTGTGGGGTACGCTGCTGACGCTTTTTTCGCTTATTATCTTTTTATTATGGAAGCTGACCGACCGGGAGGCTTGGAACTGCCTCTGGTTTGCGATGCCCGTCGTTGGCTTTTTGCTGGCACGGCTGATGAGTCGCAAAGACACCGAAACGCACGTGCAGAACGACGTGAGCCGCATCACGCAGGGCATCTGGACCGCCTTCGGCGTTTTTGCCTGCGCGGTAGCGGTCTTCACGATTGCCTATTCCTATGTGAGCGATGGTGCACTCGATCTTGGCAGAACCATACGCGCTATGGTGTCGGTTGCAAGTCTCACGGCCGAAATTGTGCTGCTCTTCGGTTTGGCGGAAAGCATCTGCGGAGTGGCGCTGAAGAACTGGGCTATGAAGATTGCCGGTTTTGTGACAGGCATCGGAGGATTGGCTATTTACTATATCACCGGCGCAGCAGAAGAGCAGCTGTTCATCTTCACCTTTGCCGGCTTGATACTAATGGCAACTGGACTGATTATCAAACGTCAATACCGTTAGGCCTATGTTACCGAAACTGGATCCTCTTTTGCACTCGGAGTTGCGTCTGGCTGTGATGTCGCTGCTGGCAGGCGTCGACGAGGCCGACTTCACCTACCTCAAGGAGCAGACCGGCGCCACGTCGGGCAACCTGAGCGTGCAAATAGACAAACTGGCCGAAGCAGGCTACATCGCTGTCGAAAAGGGCTTTCGCGGCAAGATGCCCCGCACCGTCTGCCGTATCACGCCGCAAGGCAGCGAGGCTTTCCGCGCCTACGTCAAAGCGCTGAAGAAATACCTGTCGGCAGGGAAAAATTGAAAAGCACTGACAATAAAGTTGCCGACTCTGCGTTATTTAATAACCAATAGGAAGAAAGCAAAAAACTGTAAATCACTAAACTTATTAATTTTATGAAAAGAATTGTTTTTTCGTTACTTACGGCGTTGATATGCCTTAATTTCACGGGCTGTGAGCCTGGATTCACACACGAAGGCTACACGGAACCAAACCTGGAAGGCACACTGCCCTCGACGTTCAGCGTTGCCGAAGGCAAAATGGTTTATTTCTCTAAAGGCAACTTGCAGTACACCACCCAAGGAACCCACCAGACGCAGGACAGTACGGCGGCCTACGGCACTTTCCGCTTTGCTGAGCACCAGTACGACTATCTTGGCGAGGCCAATGCCCAGGTGTCGGCCACCAACGAGGGATGGATTGACCTGCTTTGCTGGGGCAGTAGCGGATGGCAAGTGGTGCCGTGGTCGGAGAAGGACGGCAACTACGACATAGAGAGTCTCTGTGGCAATGAAGCCTATGCCGACTGGGGTGTGTATAACGCTATCAGCAATGGCGGCAACCTTTCGGGAATGTGGCGCACGCTTACTCAGGACGAGTGGGACTATCTGGTCAATCGCCGTGGTGCATCGATTGTGGATGGCGTGGACAGCGCCCGTTATGCTGAAGCCTCAGTGTGTGGCACAGCTGGCCTGATTCTTTTTCCCGACAGCTTTGTCCGTCCCGACGGCATAGCTCCAATAACAGGCATCAACGGAAACAATTTCACAATCAGTTTTTCCAATAATGTGTATAGCGCCGACGAATGGGCGCTGATGGAGAAAGCGGGAGCTGTATTCCTGCCCGCTGCGGGTTTCCGCGGTGGCACGTGGCTTTCCACCATTGGCGAGGGCGGCAGCTATTGGGCAGCAACCTGCAATGCTGACCGTCAGGCTTATGCCTTGCTGTTTATCGATGGACTTGTCAACGCCAGTGCTTTCGGCAACTATGAAAAAGACCGTGGCTATGGCCGTTCGGTGCGACTGGTGAAGGATGTCCGCCGGTAATATAGGAAAGCACTAATAATTGCTTTCCGGTCAGTAAATTACGAAAAAGGGATGCCGCATTTGGGCATCCCTTTTTTTTGTTGTCGCAAGGTGACGTCTTGTTATTCGACGTCGGCGCGGGCCATAGAGTCTTTGTAGTACTTCTAGAGGATGAGTCCGGCCAGCACGACCAGCATCATTCCCCATTGCAGCAGCGCATTAGCGCCATAAACGTGAAAGAACATAGTTTTTTGGTTTTAATTTTGTTTATAAGTTATGTTTTATTTGTTTGATTATCTTTGCTGTGTGCAAGGTTTTGCCGTTTCTGGACAGTCTGCAAAAATAATCATTTTTCGCAAGGTGCCAAAAAAAGTGTACTTTTGCAAAAGAAACGACGATATATGAATGTGGCGATTTTCATACACTACCTGCTGACCATCAACTTGCTGACTTTCGTAGCCTACGGCCACGACAAGTGGAAAGCGCAGAACCCCGACCCCAAGGCCGCTCCGCGCAAAATCCGTTCGCGCAAGAAAAGAAAGAAAGGCCGCGGGAAAAAAGTCAAGAACGCGCGCCGCCGCACGCCCGAAGCAACGCTGCTGCTCCTCGCAGCCCTGGGCGGCAGCGCCGGAGCCCTCTTGGCTATGCACCTCTTCCGCCACAAGACCCGCCACAAGAAATTCACCATCGGGGTGCCCGTGATGCTGGCGGCGCAAGTGGCGCTGACTGTTTTTGTTCTGTTTTGAAATTGCCTGTCCGACAAGCCGTTGGTTGCGGAACGGGCGAAGATGCTATCTCAATACGTCGTGGACGATGCTTGAGCTGCCTGAGGTGCTGCATCCCGTGGTTCTGGCATTGCCGGTGTAGTGCAGGTCGCTCGAACCCGAAAGCTTGACCGAAATAAAGCCGTCGCAGTGGATATAGGCGTCGCTTGAGCCCGACAGACCGCCCTCGCAATTGTTGCATACAAGGGCGTAGCGGTCGCCGACAATCTTCTTTTTGAGGGTGCTCGCACCAGAGAGGTCCAGGTCGAGAGTTTCGACCGTGCCTTCAATAGCGGCATCGGACGAGCCGCTCATATCAATTTCAAGTTCTTTGGCTGCCACCATTCCGCTGAAATCCGAAGACCCGGAAAGGTCGAGTGAGATTTCGTCGGCCTCGATGTCGCAATTGCAATCTGAAGAACCCGACAGGTCCACTTCCACCTTCGTGCCCTTGAGGCCATACACGCTATTGAAACTGGAAGCGCCCGAAAGGTCGACATCGATGAGCGAGGCATTGTAGGGCAGAATTACCGTCATATCGCCACCGCGGTTGCTTCGCCAGCCTTTGATATAGATATTCAGCGTCTTGCCCTCCTCCTTGACCACGATGTATGGCATAACATTGTCGCCGGCGGTAATGATGACCTGGTCGACAGTATCGCTGACGGTGACATCAAATGCGTCTTCAACTCTGAGCTCGGTATAATTGCCTTTGATGCTGAACGTCTGCGTGATAGGGTCTCCGGCCCATTTGGAGCATCCACTAAGAATAATTGTCGCCAAAGCGAATAAGGATAAGGCTAATTTCTTCATTTTTAGTATTGTTTGGATTTTTTGTATAAAGCTTTTAAAATGCAAAGATATAAATTATTTTGCACATACAAGGATTTTTCGTTTTTTTTGGGGGGGACTGCGAAACGCACTCTCCTTTGCACACCCTCTAACGACCGTAAAGCACCAACACGGCACCCATACATCGCCCGACACGTATATACTACTTCCTTTACACAGCACCGACACAGCTCCGAGAAAACGTATATACGGTTTTGCCCGAAAAGCAAAAGATTCGCACCCCCCAAAAAATGCAGTGCCAGCCCTCCCCACCATACAGGGAATCATAACAATTTTATAGTATAATAAAAAATAGTTATAACTTTTTTTTATTATAATCAAAAATTGTTATGGTTTTGCATCGAAACTATAAAGGGGAGAACTATGTTATTACACTTTGTTTGTTCTAAATCGTTTAATTGTCAACGGGTTGTTAAAGAATTGAAAGTTTTTCGCAACATTTTTGGAATTATTATTATATTTGTATCTTCATAAATAAGGAGAAATTAGCAATAAGAGATTAAGAAATAAAACATTAGACGAATTTGTATTGAATACTAACAAGGCAGAAGTACGTTATGTAAGGAAGGAGACGAGTATTGATTAAAC
>R22__coassemble_509_pt1 | contig 24935 bp, 22 predicted proteins | sample R22__metabat2_high_PE_041 | metagenome-assembled genome bin R22 | reverse complement strand
AAAGCGTACAAATACTGTACATATACTGTACATATACTGTACAACGGGCAAAGAAAACGAGGTGCGCGGTGGGCGGAAACGGATGGATTTTTTTGCAGGCCGAGGCCGATTAACGAAAAAAAATCGTAAATTTGCTGTCGCAAAACAAAAGCACGACAATGTCTAAACTGTTTGCTATCAACGACAAACCGACAATCATCGCAGGTCCCTGCAGCGCCGAAAGCCGACAGCAGCTTCTGGCGGTGGCCGAAAGTGTGGTCCAAGAGCCACGCATATCGATGATGCGCTTTGGCGTTTGGAAGCCGCGCACCAGGCCCGGCGGCTTCGAGGGAATGGGCGAGCCCGCCCTGCAGTGGGCCAAAGAGCTGAAAGACAAGCATCCCTCGCTTCACCTCTGCTGCGAGGTGGCGCGTCCCGAACACATCGAACTGTGCCTGCAATACGGAATCGACGCCGTATGGATCGGGGCACGCACCAGCGTCAACCCCTTCATTGTCGGCGAACTGGCCGAGGCACTCCGCGGAACGCCGCTTGCCGTGATGGTCAAAAACCCCATAACGCCCGACATATCGCTGTGGCTCGGCGCCATCGAGCGCATCCAGCAGGCCGGCGTCTACGACATTGCCGCCATCCACCGAGGCTTTTCCACCTACAACAACTTCGGCTACCGCAACAATCCGCTTTGGGAAATCCCCATCGAGCTGAAGCGGCGCCTGCCCGAGATGCCCCTGCTCTGCGACCCCAGCCACATCGGTGGCCGCCGCGACCTGGTGGCGCCGTTGGCGCAGATGGCCCTCGACCTGCACTACGACGGCCTGATCGTCGAGTGCCACCCCGACCCCGACAAAGCCCTCACCGACAGCGCTCAACAGATTACGCCCGACGAGTTGAAAGTCCTGCTCGACAACCTGAAGCCACGCACCTACAACGAAACGGGTCCCAGCGACCTGCAGCGTATGCGCGAGCAGCTCGACGTCATCGATGCCGAAATACTGCGCCTGCTCGGGCAGCGGATGAACATTTCGAAAGACATCGGCACCATCAAGCGCGCCCACAATATGCCCATCTTCCAGCCCCACCGCTGGCAGCAGGTGCTCGACCGGCAGATGCAGGCAGCCACCGACATCGGACTCGACCCAGAGTTTGTCCGCGAACTGACCGAAAAAATACACAGCGAGAGCCTGCGAGTACAGAAATAAAAGGACATTCAGAGATCGTCATTATAAATACAATAAAAAAGGCATCCTGCTCGGATGCCTTAACTGTTTCATTTAAATTTCGTTGGGTTTATTCGGCGCAGGGGACGACCGAAACATACGAGCGGTCTTCACGACCTTTGTGGAACTTCACAACGCCGTCGCACAGAGCGAAGAGCGTGTGGTCCTTACCCATTCCAACATTCTGGCCAGGGTTATGGACAGTGCCGCGCTGACGAACCAAAATGTTACCAGCGATGCAGGGCTGACCGCCAAAAATCTTAACACCCAAACGTTTGCTTTCGGATTCACGACCGTTACTGGAACTACCGACACCTTTTTTATGAGCCATAATATATACGTTTTAAAAGGTTAGTTACTCGATTTAGTTAATGCTATTGATTTGAATCTGGGTGAGATAGTCGCGGTGACCGTTCATCTTCTGATATCCTTTGCGGCGGATTTTCTTGAAGACGAGAACTTTCTTACCCTTCAAATGTTTCACCACGGTGGCTTTCACGCTGGCGCCGCTGATATAGGGCTGGCCAACGGTAATGTTACCATCATTGTCTTTGAGCATCACGGTGTCAAAAGAGACCTCGCTACCTTCCTCATTCTTAAGGCGGTTGACGAAGATCTTCTGATCTTGGGCTACCTTGAATTGCTTTCCTGCGATTTCAACTATTGCGTACATTTTTAACTATTTAAATTTTATTATTTTTCCACAAAATGGAGTGCAAAAGTACAACTATTTTTCGATATGACAAAAATATTTTTGCATTATTTTTACCATACACTAATTTACAGCATTTTACACTCTCAAAAATACACATTTACCTCTCCCTCGTCGGGGCATTCTGCCAGCAATTCGGACACGGTTTTGTGGAATTTCGGGTGAATAAAATCGGGAATAATCTGAGCCAGCGGCTGAAGGACGAAGCGTCGCAGGTGCATCCGCGGATGCGGCAGCTGAAGCCGCGGGGTGTCGACAACCTTGTTGTTGAAAAAAATCAAGTCGATATCCATTGGACGGGAAGTGTAATTCCGGATTTCGGATTTCAATTTTTGGGAATCCGACGATTCTGACCGCACACGCCCCAAGTCCTTTTCGATTTCTAGCGCAATGTCGAGCACCGTATTGGCATCCAGGTCGGTATCCACGACCAAAGCCTGATTGAGGAAATTCTGCTCTGCCTCGAAGCCCCACGGCGCCGTCTCGTAGATGGACGACGCCATCGAAACGGTACCTATACGCCTTGCAATCTCGCACACAGCCATCAGCAGCAGCGCCAACCTATCGCCCTGATTGCCACCAATCAGCAGCACGACGCTGTTGTTTTTCCATCGGCCGCGATAGCTCTTCTGAATATCGTTGTCCTCGAGCATCGTCAAAAACTCTTCGCGCGGTATCGGCTTGGCGCCCAGCGACTCCAGATGGCGTGTAGGTTGTTGGGCATCAATGAATCGAAAACCGTGCAGCGTGGCGAATTCGACCAGCTTGGCAAAAGCCACCTTCGAGGCATCGGTGACGGTGTGGAACATCGACTCGCCACTGAAATAGTCGCACAGACTGACGCCATACAATCCGCCGACCAGGCGGCCGTCCTGGAACGTCTCGAACGAATGGGCAAAGCCACGCTCGTGCAGTTCGCAATAGGCGTCGATGAATTGACGGCTGATCCAGCTGCCCCCCGACTGGCCCGGTCGCGGCACAGAGGCGCAGGACTCCATCACCTGACGGAAACAGGTGTCGATGCGGACCTCGAAACGACCCGAATGCAAGCGGCGGCTGAGGCTATCCGACAAGCGGAAATCCTTGGGGAAAAGCACCATACGCGGGTCGAGCGAGTACCAGTATGGCGAACCTTCGTCGTCGTCATACCACGGAAAGATACCCATATAGTAGGCATTCAGCAGCCATTCGGGACCCATACCGCCGCCCACGGCAAGGAAACCATCCTCCTCGCTAAGCCGCGGATCAGGGAAACCAACCTGTTCGTCATCAAGAAGATATGCCATACAATCTAAAAAAGAGCCCCGACCACGCGGCCGGAGCTCATATCGTTGTGGTTAAAAAACATTATTTCTGTTTCTTGAAGACAACGGTCTCACCTTCTTCGGTAATCGAAAGTTCGTCGCCATCGACTGTGAATTCAATAGATAGCAGCTCGCCGGTGTCCTCATCGGGAGTAACACCCGTCATCACACCTTTCTCGCCGTCAAAGGTATAGGTGAAGTTTTCCGTCTCAGTGAAGCCTAAAGCCGACATTGTCATCGTGCCCTCCTTGTCGCTGGTGAAAGCGATGGTGAGGTCCATTGTCAATGTGAAGTCATCTTCTGTTTCGGTGATGGTTGCCTTCCAAGTGGTACCTTCAAGTTTGTCCTTCGAGCAGGAAACGAAACCAACCATAATGAAAGTCATCAAGGTTGCAAAAATAAGTTTTTTCATAATTGATTGTTTTAATTGATTAATTGATTAATAAAGCATTTGTTTTCAAAGTAACGCCTTCCGTGCCGTTTTATTGCACGGAAGGCTTGTTTTTTTACTGTCAACCGCAGTGGATGAAAGTCTTGACCAGTTCAAGAATCTTGTCGGAATCGTTGCCGATTTCGGCACGCAGGGTACGGTCGTTGAACGAACGCAAATCCTTGATTATACCGTCAATAAGCTGCGGAGCGAAGACGCCCTTCTCTTCATAGATGGCGCGGTCGCGCTCCAGCAGGTCGGCGCTGGCGGCGCAGCTGTCGGGCAGCGTGTCGAGGCGATTCAAAACCTCCTCGTGCTCAAAGATATTGACGCTCACGTAGCGGTCCTTGGCATACTGCACGGCGTTCTCCATCTCGAAGCCGTGGCGGGCGGCGACGGTCATACCGGCCAGCAGCAGATAGACGTTGGCGCTGCCGTCGGGGGTGCGCAGCTCGATGGTCTGCTTGTGGCTGAAATCGACGGGGTCGTTGGCTTCCAGCGGGTTGCAGTGGGCCATCATATTGCCGCTGCCCTTGGTCCAACCCAGAGGCACGCGCACCATAGCGCTGCGGTTGCGGTCGCCCCAGCAAATGTTGGTCGGGGCCTCCTGATGGGGCACCAGGCGAAAATAGCTGGTCGGATTGGTGTCGCCAAAGGCGGTCAGTGAACCGGCCAGGTTCAGGATACCGGCAATGGCCTTGTGGGCGACGTCCGTCAGGCCGTTTTCGCCGACGTACATATTCTTGCCGTCCTTGCTGATGCGGGTGTGGATGTGCATACCGCTACCGGCCTTGCCGACAGTGATTTTGGGAGCGAAAGTGACCGTGATGCCATACTGGTGACCCAGTTCGCGCATTATCCATTTGGCTATAACCAGCTGGTCGGCAGCATCTTCCAGATAGGTCGGCAGGAACTCGATTTCGTTCTGCTCGTACATCGTGTCGCCCACGGTGAAGTTGCCCACCTCGCTGTGGCCGTACTTGATCAGGCCGCCACATTCGGCGATAAGTTTCATCGCCTCGGTGCGGAATTCCTCGAATTTGCAGAACGGCATCGAAGCGTGGTAACCGCGCTGGTCTGCAGGCAGATAGTCGTCCTGCTTGTCGGCGATGACGTAGTATTCCAGCTCGCCCATCACCTCAAACTCCATACCGTCCGTAGCCTTGCGGAAAGCCTCGCCGGCCTTGTGGAGCGTGTATTCCGGAGCCATCTCGAAGGGCTCGCCGTCCTTGGTGTAGAAATTGCACAGCAAGTCGAGCGTCGGAATTTCGGCGAAGGGGTCGATGAAAGCCGTGCGGAAACGCGGGATGACGTAAAGGTCCGAGCTGCCGGCCTCGAGGAATGGGAACAGGCTGCTGCCGTCCACGCGCTCGCCCGAAGTCAGCACGTCGCGGATATGGTCATAGCTGTTAATCACGAAGTTGAGCGTGTGCAGGCGGCCATCGTGGGCCATATAGCGGAAATTGACCATCTCTATTTCCATCTCCTCAATCACACGCATAATGTCGTTGCGGGTAAATTCGCTTGCGGGTTTTTGGAGAAACGCCACAAGGCGGTTAGGGTTTAATTTATAGCAATTTGCACTCATTTTATATCAGTTTTTTTGTTTATTGGGGATGCAAAGATACGAACAAAAAGCCAATCCGAGGCAAAATAACTGAAAAATATTTTTTTACATTCTTCGACACTCCGTTTCCGAACAGAAAAACCGAAACCAAAAACAACAACGCAAATGTTAAAATCCATACAATTTTCAGAAATAAATTTTAACATTTGTATATTATTGATTATAAAACACTTACAAAACACTCCCCAAAACAAGCACCTTAATTGCGTCAAATTTAACCCTTACAACATACTGATTAAAACCTTATTATCTTCTACAGAAGTAGAGTTTGGTAAGAACTTGATAAGAACTTGGGTAGAATTTGGTAAGAAGATGGTATATGGAAAACAGGGTGTTACGACGGCGAAAAAATGGCGTTTTTTCGAGTCGAAATGTTAAAATTTAACATTTGGCGAAGGGCAATACAATAAATAATTATTTCGAGCGTTAAAAATAATGTCGCGAGCCTGGCGCCGGCAAAAGGGCCGGCACAATGGCGACGACAACACGTCCCGACGCCTGAAAAAGCGGCGGAAGAAAATAGAAGTAAAACAAATAAAATAAAACAGTTATGTTCAAAAAAGAGACTTATATTGCACGCCGTGAGCAGCTCCGCAAGGACATCGGCCACGGCCTGATTATCATCGCCGGCAACCACGAGGCCCCCTGCAACTACACCGACAACACCTACTGGTTCCGCCAGGACAGCACGTTCCTCTATTTCTTTGGCCTTCAGCGCGAAGACCTGGTCGGCGTGCTCGACTGCGACAACGATCGCGACTACATTTTCGCCAACGATTACGACATCGACGACATCATCTGGACGGGTCCGCTGCCCAGCGTCAAGGAGCTGGCCGCCAGCGTGGGCGTCGACAACAGCGGCGACCTCAAGGCGCTCAAAACCCTATGCACCAAGACCATAGGCGAAGCGCGCAAGATTCACTACCTGCCCCCCTACCGCGCCGATATCATTCGCCAAATGAGCGAACTGCTGGGCATCAAATACGACGCCGTGACGCGCTATGCCTCGATGGAGCTCATCAAGGCCTGCGTCAAGCAGCGCAGCATCAAGAGCGACGAGGAAATCGCTGAAATCGAGAAAGCTATCGCCACGGCCTACAATATGCACGTGGGCGCGATGAAGATGGCTATGCCGGGCCGCTACGAGTACGAGCTGGCCGGATTTATGGAGGGCGAGGCCCGCAAAGGCAACGGCCCCGTCAGCTTCCCCGTCATTATGACCATCCACGGCGAGACGCTGCACAACCACGGCCACAACAACCAGCTGGTCGAAGGACGTATGCTCGTTATGGACGCCGGCTGCGAGACGGCGATGAACTACTGCAGCGACATCACCCGTTCGGTGCCCGTCGGAGGCCGCTTCAACGAGCGCCAAAAGGCTATATATGAAATTGTTCTCAACGCCAATCTCGAGGCTATCCGCGTTTCGCGTCCCGGCATCACCTACCAGGAGGTGCACACCGCCGCCAGCCGCATCCTGGCGCAGGGCTACAAGGATTTGGGCATCCTTAAAGGCAACCTCGACGACATCGTGGCCAACGGTGCCCACAGCCTGCTGATGCCTCACGGTCTGGGCCATATGATGGGCCTCGACGTGCACGATATGGAGAACTACGGCCAGATCAATGTGGGCTACGACGACGAGACGCGCCCCAGCGACCAATTCGGCCTGGGCAGCCTGCGCTGCGGTCGCCGTCTGCAGAAGGGCTTCGTCATCACCGACGAGCCGGGCTGCTACTTCATCCCCGCCCTTATCGACAAATGGCGCGCCGAAGGCACCAACAAGGACTACATCAACTTCGACGAACTGGAGAAGTGGAAGGACTTTGGTGGTATCCGCATCGAGGACGACATCCTCATCACCGACAACGGCTGCCGCGTTCTGGGCAAGCCCATCCCCAAGACCGTCGCCGAAATCGAGGCAACGATGAACGAATAGGAACGGAGATGTGAAAACAGAGAACGGAGAACTGGCTGACGCAGCCGGTTCTCCGTTTTATTGTGTATTCATATTTCGGCAATAAAACAAAGCCGCTTCAAATGGCGAAAAATGACCTATCCCCTATTTGTCCAGGTACCAGTTGTATAGGCGGCGGATGCCGTCGGCGAGGTCGACGGTATGGTGCCATCCGAGGCGGTGGAGCCGCGAGGGGTCGGTAAGTTTGCGTGGGGTGCCGTCGGGCTTGGAGGGATCGAAGTGGATTTCACCCCGGTAACCAACGGCGTCGGCGACCATCCGCGCAACGTCGGCGATGGTGTGCTCGATGCCAGTGCCGACATTGACGAAGTTGGTGTTGGGCACGCGGACATCGCCAGCAATGAGGTCGGAGCCGTCGGCATCCACGTTTTCAAGCATATAGACGCAGGCCGAGGCCATATCCTCGCTCCAGAGGAATTCGCGCAGCGGTGTGCCTGTGCCCCAGAGAGTTAATTTTGAATTTTGAATCGAGAATTTTGAATCGAGAATGCTTGTCGCCTCCGAAAAGCTGACATCGGCGGGGATGCCAGCCACGGGACGCCGTGCAAGGTCGCGACGCAGGGTCTCTTCGTCGTTCTCCATCAAGCATTTGGCTAGATGCACTTTGCGAATCATTGCTGGCAGGACGTGTGAGCCGACGAGGTCGAAGTTGTCGTTGGGACCGTAGAGGTTGGTGGGCATCACGGCGACGTAGTTGGTGCCATACTGGCGATTGAAGGCGTGGCACATCTTCATTCCGGCAATCTTGGCCAGAGCGTATGACTCGTTGGTGGCCTCGAGCGGTGAGGTGAGCAGGCACTCTTCAGGCATCGGCTGCGGTGCCAGACGTGGATAGATGCAGGTGCTGCCAAGAAAGAGCAACTTCTTGACTTTATGACGATAGGCTTCTCCGATAACGTTCTGCTGTATCTGCAGGTTCTGGTAAATGAAATCGGCCGGGCGCGTTGAGTTGGCCATAATGCCACCCACAAGGGCGGCGGCAAGCACGACGACATCGGGCTGCTCGCGGTCGAAAAAATCACGCACCGCAACGGGATCCATCAAATCGAGCTCAGCGTGGGAACAGCCGACAAGGTTGCCGTAGCCTTTCTGCTGCAGTATGTTCCAGATGGCCGAGCCCACCAAACCGTGGTGACCGGCGACATATATCTTGTCAGATTTTTCCATCGCGCACTTTCGTTAAGTCGTTTTCCACCATTATGCGGACAAGGTCGTTGAAGCTGGTTTTCTGCGGGTTCCACCCAAGACGCGTGCGGGCCTTGGTGGGGTCGCCGAGCAGCTGCTCGACCTCGGCAGGACGGAAAAAGCGGGGGTCAACAGCAATGAGCGTGCGTCCCGTCTTGGTGTCGATGCCTTTCTCGTCGAGGCCGTGGCCTTCCCACCGCAACTCGATGCCGGCATATCGGAAAGCCAATGTTACAAACTCGCGGACACTGTGGTTTTCGCCAGTGGCGATGACATAATCCTCCGGTTCAGGCTGTTGCAGCATAAGCCACATACATTCGATATAATCCTTGGCATAGCCCCAGTCGCGCAGGGCATCGAGATTGCCGAGGTAGAGGCAGTCCTGTACGCCACAGGCGATGCGTGCCGCGGCAAGGCTGATCTTGCGCGTGACGAAATTCTCACCGCGCCTTTCGCTCTCGTGGTTGAACAGGATACCGTTGACAGCATACATATCGTACGATTCGCGATAGTTCTTCACTATCCAGAAGCCGTACTGCTTGGCGACACCATAGGGTGAACGCGGATAGAACGGCGTCGTTTCGCTCTGCGGAATTTCCTGCACCTTGCCGTATAGCTCGGAAGTCGAAGCCTGGTAGATGCGGCAGGTTTGGGTCATTCCAAGAATGCGCACAGCCTCGAGCAGGCGAAGCACACCGGTAGCGTCGACTTCGGCGGTGTATTCCGGCACCTCGAAGCTGACCTTGACGTGGCTTTGCGCCGCGAGGTTGTAGACCTCATCGGGGCGCACCTCCTGCAGGATGCGGATCAGCGAACTGCTGTCGGTCATATCGGCATAGTGGAGGTTGACGAGTCGTTTGTTGTGCATATCGCGCACCCACTCGTCGAGGTATAGGTGTTCGATGCGGCCTGTGTTGAACGACGACGAACGACGCAGCAAGCCGTGGACTTCATAGCCTTTTTCGAGCAGGAACTCAGCAAGAAAAGATCCGTCCTGACCAGTTATTCCTGTTATAAGTGCCTTTTTCATTTTAACTTTAACCTTAACTTCAGAATGTTTATATCTCCGTTTTCACTTCTCCGTTTTCTTGTCGAGCTCGCAGTAGATGGAGTTGTTGCTGATGAACTCGGGAACGATGGATTTCATTTTAGCGACAATCTGACGGTCGTCGAGAGTGTAGAGAATATCCTGAAGTTCGCCATATTCGCGGTCGATGTCTTCGAGTTTGTACTTGCGCACTTCGGCACGAAGGATCTTGGGGTGGTAGGTGGGGATATTGTTCTCTTTGGTGGCCAGCAGTTCCTCGTATAGCTTTTCGCCTGGACGGAGACCTATCTCCTTGATTTCAATGTTCTTCAGACCCGAAAGCTGAATCATTCGGTGGGCCAGGTCGTAAATCTTGACCGGCTTGCCCATATCGAAGACAAAGATGTCGCCGCCTTCGCCCATAGCGCCGGCTTCGAGCACCAGGTTGCAGGCCTCGGGAATGTTCATAAAGTAGCGGATGATGTCCTTGTGGGTCACCGTCAGCGGGCCACCGGCGGCGAGCTGCTTCTTGAACAGCGGGATGACGCTGCCATTACTGCCTAGCACGTTGCCGAAGCGGGTGGTGACGAAATGGGTCTGCTCGGTCGAGCGGCTCTGGATGTAGATTTCGGCCATACGCTTGGTGGCACCCATCACGTTGGTGGGGTTGACCGCCTTGTCGGTCGATATCATCACGAACTTTTCGGCGCCGTACTTGATGGCCAGGTCGGCGACGTTCTTGGTTCCGAACACATTGACAAAAACTGCCTCGTATGGGTTCTCCTCCATAAAGGGCACGTGCTTGTAGGCTGCGGCGTGGTAGACGAGGTTGGGGCGATATTCCTCAAAGACCTCTTCCATACGCGAATAGTCCTTAACATTGGCGATGACGAAGGCCATCGAGTCGACGTACTTCTTGTAGGGCTCATTGTTTTTCAGCTCGAACTGGAGGTCGTACATAGGCGATTCGGCCTGGTCGAGCATAATGATTTTCTTGGGTTTGTATTGCAGCAGCTGGCGGCAGATTTCGCTGCCGATGGAGCCTGCGGCACCAGTGACGAGGACCGTCTTGTCGAGCACTTCGCGAACGACGTTGATGTTGTCGATCTTAATAGGCTCACGCTGCAAGAGGTCTTCAATCTTGATGTCCTGAATCTGGTTGGCAGTGAAGGTGCCGTTCATCCACATCGAGATATGCGGGACAGCCTTGACGGTCAATCCCAAGTCGAGACCGCGATTGGTGATGGCCTGCTTGTGTCTCAGCCGTATGGTCGGAATGGCGATAATGAGTTGCGTAATCTTCTTGCTGTCGACAAAATTCTGATTGAGGACGTCGCGAGCACGCATCACCGGCACACCGTCGAGTTGCTGGTTGACCTTGGTTTTGTCGTCGTCGATGAATGCCACAACCCTGTATTCGTCGTGGACATCCTGTTTGAGGGCGTTGTTGGCGATGACGCCAGCGGCACCGGCACCATAGATGACAACATTGACCTCGCGGCGGCTACGCTTGAAGTACTGGTTGTAGATGTAGAGCAGTGAGAAACGCGACAACAGCATCAGAACGGCCAACAACGAGTAGAGCATTGCCACGGCACGGTAGGACAGCAGGTAGTTGCCCGACAGGATGTGTGCCTGATTGTTGGCGAAATTGATGCAATAGCACGCTATTGCCGGCACCAAGCACACAATCAAGACACGGAAAATGTCGTTGAGACCCATATGCCGTATGATGTTCCTGTATGACTTGAACAGCAGGAAACTCAGAAGCGTGAGGGCAGCCGACACGATAAACTTCACGGCTAACGCTTTAAAGCTAAGCCCTGCAAACGATCGGACAGCGAAAGCTTCTGCAACAATAAACGCCAGAACGAACAGCAGCATATCAATCATCAGCACGATCCATCCCGGTGCTGTCGAGTGGCGAAATCTTTTTACAAGTTTGAAGAATAATTTATTAAACATATTGTTTTTGTTTTTATTAGTTTACGTATTAATTTACAAACGGGCATCGACATCGTTGCGAGGCAAAAAGCCCTTTACATCATAGACAACTCCAGGACGCGGCACCAACTTCCTTATGTCGATGGCAGCAAACTGGCTATGAGCGACAGCGAGAATGGCAGCGTCGAAGACTTCTCCGTCTGGAACAGATTGGACTACAGAGATGTCATAATTGTCGGCAACCTTTAGCGGGTCCACCCAGGGGTCAACGACGATGATTCGGTCAGTATATTCATTGAGAGTATGATAGATATCTGCCACTTTGGTATTGCGTGTATCAGGGCAGTTTTCCTTGAATGCGAAACCCAGTATCAGTATGCGTGCATCCTTGACGGGCACACCCTTGATGTTCATATGGTGCACCAATTGCTGAGCCACATATGTGCCCATACCGTCGTTCAGTCGACGGGCGCTGGACATCACACGCGGCAAGACGCCGTATACCTGTGCACGTTCGATCATATAGTATGGATCGACGCCGATGCAATGACCGCCAACCAATCCGGGCTTCATACGGATGAAATTCCATTTGCTGGCAGCGGCGTCGAGCACATCGCCAGTATCTATGCCCATAGCGGCAAAGATTTTGGCCAACTCGTTCATAAATGCTATATTGACATCACGTTGGCAGTTTTCGACAATTTTCGAAGCTTCCGCCACACGAATCGACGGAGCCTTGTGAGTGCCGTTCTTGAGGACGCTGGCATAGAGAGCATCGACAAAATCGGCAACATCGGGAGTTGAACCCGATGTAACCTTGCAGATAGTTTCGACGGTATGCTCTTTGTCGCCCGGGTTTATGCGCTCGGGGCTATAGCCCACAAAGAAATCAACATTATATTGAAGACCGGATTTTTCTGTCAAAGCAGGGACACACTCCTCCTCGGTAACACCGGGATAGACTGTGGATTCATAGATTACAATATCGCCTTTTTTCAGCACGGTCCCCACCATATTGCTGGCATCCAAAAGAGGAGCCAAGTCGGGCTGGTTGTTGATATCAACTGGTGTCGGCACCGTTATGATGAAGACCGTACAGTCGCGGATGTCGTTGATTTTGCTTGTACAGCGAAGTCTGGCTTCATTTATCGCCTGACGCAACTTGGTGTTGTCGACCTCATTAGTATCGTCGTTGCCTCGATTCAATGCTTCCACTCGCGACACGTTGGTATCGAAGCCTACCGTTGCGTAGCGCGACGCAAAGAGGCAGGCCAGCGGCAGGCCTACATATCCAAGGCCCACAACACATATCTTTATATCAGCGAGCGTTTTCATATCAGCGAGGCTACAAGTTCTATTTCTTCATCAGTCATATAGGGGTGCATCGGCAGCGAGAGCACCGTTTTTGTCAGCTCGTCGGCCACCGGGCAGGGTTGCTGTTTGAGGTGTGCGAAAGCCGTCTGGCGGCTCATAGTTCGGGGGTAGTATATCATTGACGGGATGCCGGCGGCTTTCAGGCGGGCCTGAAGTGCGTCGCGGTTGTCGGTCCGGATGGTATATTGTGCGAATGACGGGGTGACGGCAGGCGGCACGATGGGTATTGCGACCTTGCCGCGCAGCCGTCCGTTATAGCTTTGGGCAATACGGTTGACGGCTGCAAGTTCATCGTCGAAGTGTTTTAGTTTGACCTGCAATACGGCGGCTTGCAATGCATCGAGGCGCGAATTGAGGCCTATGCGTATGTTGTCGTATTTTTCGGAGCCTTTGCCGTGCGCACGCAGTGAGCGGAGCAGGGCAGCCCATTCGTCATTGTCGGTAAAGAGAGCACCGCCGTCGCCATAGCAGCCAAGCGGCTTGGCAGGGAAGAAAGAGGTAGTGCCGATGTCGCCGAAGGAGCAGGCCTTACGGCTTCCAATGCTGCCGCCAAAGCCTTGTGCGCCGTCCTCTATGAGGTGCAGGTTCAATCCTTCACATAGCAGCTCGAGGTCGGTGAAGTCGGCCGGCTGGCCGAAAAGGTCGACGGCTATAACCGCAGCGGGACGCAGGTCCGTATGGTTTTTTACGTGGCAGATTTTTTCGGACAGGTCGTCAACATCAATATTGAAGTCATCCTCGCACACATCTGCAAATATCGGTGTGGCACCTTGCAATGCCACAGCCTCGGCTGTGGCGAAGAAGGTGAAATCGGGCACAAAGACAGCATCGCCGGGGCCAATGCCGAGAGCCATCAGCGAAAGGCGCAGGGCATCGGTGCCGTTGGCACAGGTGATGCAATGTTTCACACCCACATAGTCGGCCAGCTGCTGTTCCAATCCGGCCACCACGTCGCCGAGTATGAACGAACCAGAAGCGGCAACACCGAGCAGCGCTGCATCGATTTCGGCCTTCATTGCCTCGTACTGTCTATGTAGATCACGGAACTGCATCGGCTACTCTTCTACCCTCCCTATTATTTTGGCCGGAACACCGGCAACTATTGCATAATCGGGCACATCTTTGGTCACCACGGCACCAGCACCCACAAGGGCGTGGCGTCCGATGGTGTGGCCGCAGACGATGGTGGCGTTGGCACCTATCGAGGCGCCCTCGCGGACCAGGGTGCGCTCGTAGTGGCCATTGGCCGGACGGTCCATACGCGGCATCAGCACGTTGGTGAAGACACAGCTGGGGCCGAGAAAAACATTATCTTCTATCTCAACGCCCTCATACACGGATACGTTGTTCTGTATGCGGACACCGTTGCCAATGCGGACATTGGGACCAATGTTGACATTCTGCCCCAAGGAACAACGTTCGCCAAGTACAGCGCCACTCTGCACGTGGCAAAAATGCCACACCTTGGTACCGGCTCCGATGGTAACGCCATCGTCGATATAGCTACTCTCGTGTATGTAAACATTATCTACCATCCGAAGGGGTGTTTTGCGAGTGGATACTTGGCCAAGGGGTGATAGTCACCCACAAGACCTATTGGTTGTGCATTGCGTATGTCGTGTACTGTCTGGATGCACTCTCTGGCTTCGCCGATACGGAAGCCGTGGCCCGAGAGTATTTCCTCGTAGCTTTTGGTGTGCAATTCGGTAAAACCGTCGCTGAATTCGAATTCCTCGCCGTCGACATAAATGGCGCGGAACGTGCGTTTGCCTTGTTGTAAGGCTTTTGGGGGGAGCGTATCGGAATTGATACTCAGAAAGTAGCGAACCCTGGCTCGCTGCAGTTCAAGATATCCGGCCACTCGGTCGTGCGAGGCAATGTGGACAACATTTTTGGTCACCTTGCCGAAAATCCAGCTCAGCATATCATAGAAATGCACACCGATATTTGTTGCCACACCGCCACTTTTATGTATGTCACCTTTCCACGAAGCATAGTACCAGTTGCCACGCGAAGTGATGTAAGTCAGATCAATATCGTAAGTTTTATCGGCAGGTCCATTTAAGATTTTATTGCGCAGCGCCACGACCGACGGATGCAGGCGCAGTTGCAGGATAGTATATGCACGGTGGGACGTTTCTTGCTCCACACGTTCCAAACCGTCTATATTCCAAGGATTAAGCACCACGGGTTTCTCACAAATCACGTCGGCACCAAGCCGAAGTCCATAGCGCGTATGGGCATCGTGCAGGTAGTTCGGCGTACATACCGACACAAAGTCAAGAGCCTCGCCCCTACTCTTCAGCAGGCTATTGTGCCGGTCGAAGAGTTCCTGTTCGGTGAAGAATGCAGCTTCGGGGAAATAGGAATCCATTATGCCCACACTGTCACTCTTGTCATAAGCCGACACAAGGCGGTTGCCAGTCTCTTTGATGGCCTTGAGATGACGCGGAGCAACATAGCCCCCAACACCGATGAGAGCAAAATTTTTCATTTGGCGATATGAGTTTGTCTGCGACGCCCGTCGACAAGCCGTTGAATCAAATTGCTGAAATTGTTCAAGACTTCACTGCGACGCCTGCAGCGACGTGTGATGAGTATGTAGCGATCTACAGATTTGTTTTTCAGATATTCAAGCATAAAGTAGGGAACCCAGATAAATACCACACCAACCGACAACACAATTGCCAACTGCAAGACTTCGCTCAGCTCTGCCTTGGCTGTGAAATACCATACCATAATGACGGCCATATTGTTAAGGATAATCTTTATGGTGGCCAAGAGATGGCTCATTCCGGCATCGACATAGGCGTGATGCAAGTGCGACCGGTCGGGTTCGAATGGCGAATTGCCTTTCAGGGCGCGCATAATGACAACCCTGACCGAATCAAACAGCATTGCGGAAAACAGTGCTATTATGAAACTGAGGAAATAACTGTCGACAATAAAAGCATCGTCTGCCAGATAGTAAGGGTCTTGGCAAATAGAGAGGAACAAAAACAGACCCAAAACCAGCGAACCGGAGTCGCCCATATACATCTTGTAGCGCTTCGAAAAGACATTGTACAAGAAGAACGATGCCATCACACCGACGACGGTGAACGACTGAAGAGCCTGCGTGACGAAACCGTGTCGCAAATTCCAGTAGCCCATAGCAAGACTGGCAAGGACACCGAGTCCCGAAGCCAGGCCATCGATACCATCGGCGAAATTGACAGCATTCAGCAGGAGCAAGCCCGTAAAGACCGTCAGCAGACAGGCACACCACATAGGCATACTGTAGATGCCGAACATTCCGTAAAGCGAGTTGATTCCGTAATTACCGCCAAAAAACAAGAGAAGGATAACGAAAATCTGCATCCCCAGTTTGAACTGCCAACTGAGCCCAATATTATCGTCGAGCATTCCAAAAATGTACAATATCATCATTACGCACATTGCCGGGAAAAGATTACTGATGTTATAGAAAAGGTTCAGGATAATGCTTGTAATGCAGATGACAAGCATTATCACCGTTCCACCCATAACAGCAACGGGGCGTTTCTGCGTCTTGCGGGCATCAGGATTGTCCATCAGCCGCTTTCGGTTGGCCATCAGCACCACCATCGGAAGCACTATAGGCATAAACACGAACGGCAGCAGAACAGATAATATGCACAAAAAATCAGTATTAAGCACGTTTAGAAAGTTTTCATAATTAAACTTACTGACAAACAATAATATAGGGGGGGGGTAAATCACAGGTAACTAACTCTTATCTATTGTTATACATAGATTCGTAGTATTTTTCGTAATCACCGCTGGTGATATTGTCCATCCATTCCTGGTTATCGAGATACCAGCGCACGGTTTTTTCGATGCCCTCTTCGAACTGCAGACTCGGCTCCCAGCCAAGTTCACGCTGCAGCTTGCTGCTGTCGATGGCATAACGCATATCGTGTCCGGCGCGGTCGGTAACGTAGGTGATGAGATCCATATCCTCGCCTTCCTTGCGTCCCAGCAGGCGGTCGACTGTATTGATGAGCACCTTGATGATATCAATGTTTTTCCACTCGTTGAAGCCACCGATATTGTAAGTCTCGGCAATCTTCCCCTTATGGAAAATCAGGTCGATGGCACGGGCGTGGTCTTCCACATAGAGCCAGTCGCGGACATTCTCGCCCTTGCCATAGACAGGCAACGGACGGCGATGGCGAATATTATTGATAAAGAGCGGTATCAGTTTTTCGGGGAACTGATAGGGACCATAATTGTTCGAGCAATTGGTGACGATGGTAGGCATACCGTAGGTGTCGTGGAAAGCACGCACAAAATGGTCGCTCGATGCCTTGGCAGCACTATAGGGACTGTGAGGCTGGTATTTAAGGTCTTCCGTGAAGAATTTGTCACCATAGGCCAGATGATGTTCGCCACTCGAAGCTTTTGTTGTAAACGGCGGCTTAATACCTTCGGGATGAGTCATTTCCAAGGCGCCATACACCTCGTCGGTAGAAATATGATAGAACCGTTTGCCTTCGTATTTTTCGGGCAGCGACTCCCAATACAGCTTGGCGGCCTGGAGCAGGCTAAGTGTACCCATAACATTAGTGCGGGCAAAGGTGAACGGATCCTTGATGCTGCGGTCCACGTGGCTTTCAGCTGCCAAATGGATGACACCGTCAATATGTTCTTTTTGCATCAACGCATAAATGGTGTCGAAATCACAGATATCGGCTTTTACAAACGTATAGTTCGATTTGTTTTCAATATCCTTAAGATTTGCCAAGTTGCCAGCATAAGTCAGTTTGTCAACATTAAAGATGTGATAATCCGGGTATTTGTTCACAAACAGACGTACTACGTGGGTTCCGATGAATCCGGCACCGCCGGTGATGATAATGTTCATTGTTATACGGTTTTAAATTTGTTACTTTTTAAAATTTTCCAAACACTTCGCCAACGAGACAGTCCAATGAGGTATCTCTATTCCGAATGTTTCCTTGATTTTCGTTTTGTCGAGCACCGAATACGGCGGTCTCACCACCTTGCTGGGGAATTCGTAGCTGTGGCACGGCAGTATCTTGCAATCCGTCCTACCCGACTGCCGCTGTATTTCGAGAGCGAAGTCATACCAGCTGCACACTCCTTCGTTGCTGTAATGATATATGCCATCCTTGCCACGATAGCTCTCGTTTTCAACCATATCGAAGATGACACGGGCCAAATCGCCGGCATAGGTTGGCGTACCCACCTGGTCGAAAACCACTTTGCACATATCCCTTTCGCCAGTAATGCGAAGCATCGTTTTCACAAAATTGTTCCCAAATTCGCTGTATAGCCAGCCTGTACGGACAAGGACACAATGGCAACCCACTTCGGCAATAGCTTCCTCGCCGTGCATCTTGGTACGGCCGTAAGCGCCGGTAGGATTCAGCGTGGCATCCTCATTGCAAGGTGTATTGTAGCCATTGCCGCCAAAGACATAGTCGGTAGAGATATGAATCAATGTTCCGCCGCTGACTTTCATAGAGTCAGCCAGATGACGCACCGCGAGGCTATTCACCAGCTCGGCCGCAGATTCCTCATCCTCAGCGCGGTCGACATTGGTATAGGCTGCACAGTTAACGACCACATTGATGCCATTGGTAAGCACGAAGTTGAGAACAGCATCCCGCCGTGTGATGTCGAGATCGTCGATATCCGTAAAGAAATAACGATGCTGCGACTCCGCACCCAGCAGTCTCAGGTGGCTGCCCAACTGTCCGTTTGATCCTGTCACCAAGACGTTCATTCCTGTTTTTCTCCTATTTCTTTCAATCTCGGATGGTTCCTGTCTTTTTCGGAAAGGATTATTTTGTCGGCAGGCAGTTGCCAGTCGATAGCCAAGTCGGGGTCGTTCCAGGCAATGGCTCCCTCGCTGTCGGGATTGTAAAAATTGTCACATTTATACTGAAACACAGCCTCTTCGCTCAATACGGCAAATCCGTGGGCAAAGCCCTTGGGGATGAAGAACTGCCGATGGCTTTCGGCCGTGAGGCGCACGGCGACATACTTCCCGAAGGTCTCCGAATTAGGACGTATATCGACCGCAACGTCAAGCACTTCGCCCTTAACCACCCTAACCAACTTGCTTTGTGCGAAAGGCGGTTTCTGAAAGTGCAGACCACGGACAACGCCATAACGGGACTTCGACTCGTTGTCTTGCACAAAATGCACCTTGAACCCGCTCTTGGCCTTAAACTCCTTTTCGTTAAAACTCTCAAAGAAATAGCCACGCTCGTCGCCATACACAGCGGGTTCAATAATCAGTACTCCAGGTATTTCGGTTTTTATTATTTCCATTTTATGATTTTCGTTTTACTAGTTCAAGCAGATATTGGCCATACTGGTTCTTGGCCATCGGTTCGGCTATGCGACGCAGTTCGTCGTCGCTAATCCAGCCTTTTTCATAAGCAATGCTTTCGAGACAAGCAATCTTCAGTCCCTGACGTTTTTCAATGACTTCGATGAATGTCGAAGCCTCCGACAGCGAGTCGTGTGTTCCGGTGTCGAGCCAGGCAAAGCCACGTCCCAACAACTGGACCTTAAGTTCGCCGTCTTCGAGGAAGGCCTGGTTCACACTCGTGATTTCAAGTTCGCCTCGCGCCGAGGGTTTGATGCTTTTTGCAACACGGACCACCTTGTTGGGATAGAAATACAAACCCACAACAGCGTAATTCGACTTGGGTTCCTTGGGCTTCTCCTCTATCGACAACACATTGCCGGCATTATCGAATTCGGCCACACCATAACGCTGAGGGTCGGCCACCCAGTAGCCAAACACGGTGGCCTTGTTTTCGTTTTCGGCGGCGTTGACAGCTTCGCGCAGCAACCGCGAGAAGCCGTTGCCCTGGAAAATATTGTCGCCCAACACAAGGCAGACAGCATCGTCGCCGATGAATTTCTCGCCAATTATGAAAGCCTGTGCAAGGCCGTCAGGCGATGGCTGTTCGGCATAAGAAAAACGGACACCATAGTTGCTGCCATCACCCAGCAGACGCTGAAATGCAGGCAGGTCGAACGGTGTGGATATTATCAGAATATCGCGTATACCGGCAAGCATCAGGGCCGATATGGGGTAATATACCATCGGCTTGTCGTAGATGGGCAGCAGTTGTTTGCTTACGCCCTTAGTTATTGGATAGAGGCGGGTGCCGGAGCCTCCCGCCAAGACAATGCCTTTCATTGGACAGTTAGTATTAGTTTATATCAATTCATACACAGACACTTATAACAAAACAAGCGTCCAACTATATTTTGCAAAGATACAAAAATTATTTTAAACAGAACAAACTGCAAGAATTTTTATAAGAAAACACAATTATCACACACTTTGAACTCTGCCCATTTTTAATATTCACAACTGGATTTTATGCCTTTTCGGACAAAAACCAGTTGGAAATAAACAGCACAACACCAGGATAAACAAACAGATTATCAGTAAAATGAAGCATAACGATTATTTTTCTAAATAAAAAGAGGCCACAAATGGGGAAAAATTTGTAATTTTGCAAAATTAATCAAAAGTCAAACATTCGATTATGAAGAAGGTAATTTTACTATCTCTACTTTTTATGCTGCTTCCTATCGCAGCAATGGCACAAAGCCCCAACTTGATGGCAATGGCAAGAGGCGAACTGCAAAAACGTGGTCTTGAAGAGACCGAAGTGCGCGCTCGACTCCTGCAGAATGGAATCGACGTGGACAACATTCCTCCTACGGAATATGCTAGCTATCAGGCACGTGTCATCAACATACTCAATCAGATGCAGGCCGAAAAGGCCCAGAGAGCCAAAGCCGCAAGCAATGAAGGCGGACAAGCTGCCAGCGAAAGCACCGGCTCGGTAGACACCGAGGCCGCCGGTGGCGAAACCAGCGTGACAGCCAGCACCGAAGACATACCCCAAACGACACTTGGCGAAGCCGCTGCCGAATCGGCCCTGAACCAAGCTCTCGAAGAGAACAACGTGTCGAAAACCGAAGGCGACGACATCTATGGTCATTCGCTGTTCACCGGCACCTCGATGGATGTGTACCGCACCACCGACGGTGCCCAGGCTCCCGACACCTACGTGCTGGGCGAGGGCGACGAAATCCACATCTCGATCTTCGGCTCGTCGCAGACCGACATCCACCAGCGTATCTCGGCCGATGGTAGCATCCACCCTGCCGGTGCTGCAAAGATCTTCCTCAAAGGTATGACGCTGGCTCAGGGACGCAACATCATAACCAACAATCTGGCAATGTACTACGCCTTCCGTCCCGACCAGATAGCCGTCACCATCACTACGGCTCGCACCGTTCGCGTCAGCATCTACGGCGAGGTTGGCGTCCAGGGCGGCTTCACCCTCAGCGCTCTGAACACCGCCTTCAACGCCCTTGCTGCCGCCGGCGGCCCCACGGGCATCGGTTCCATCCGTAACATCCAGCGTTCGCGCGGCGGAAAGACCGACCGTCTGGACCTCTACCAGTATATGCTCGGCAATGTCGACAACGTAAAATTTGACCTTCAGAATAACGACGTAATATTCGTCCCCGTAGCCAACAACATCGTCCGCATCGAAGGCGCCGTCCGTCGCCCTATGCGCTACGAAATGATTGAAGGCGAAACCCTTAAAGAACTCATCGAATACGCAGGCGGACTCACCTACGATGTCTATCCCGAATTCATCCAAATCGAGCGCCGCGTCAACGACGAGATTAAATATCTGGAATACAAGCTTAACGACGTGATGTCGGGCAAGACGAAAGTGGAACTGGCAGGTGGCGACATAGTGCGCATCAAGACCTCCAACCGCCCGATGGAGAACTACGTCACCGTACGTGGCGACGTATACTATGGCGGCAACTTCGACATCGAGAAGAACAGCAGCCTTGTCAAACTCCTCAACAAGGTGCAGCCCAAATACACCGCACGTAAGGACTATGTCATCGTCGAGCGCACCAGCCCCGACGAGACTGTCGAATTCCTCACCATCCCCTATCCCGGCGAGAACGACAACCCCGACTTCACGCTCGAACCCCGTGACGTCGTCACCGTGCTTGCTCAAGACAGCTATCTGGAAAAATGGACCATCTCGGTCGAAGGCGAAGTCCGCAACCCCTTCAGCCGCACTTTCGGCCTCAACGACCGTATGACTCTGGGACAGGCCATTGAATATGCCGGCGGCCCGAGCCACACGGCCCGCACCGACTACGTCTACGTGGAGCGCACACGTCCCGACCTGACCGTCGAAATCCTCACTCTGCCCTTCCCCACAGCCGACAACGACGCCTCCAAATTCCAGCTGCAAGCCAAGGATAAAGTGCGCGTGCTCAGCCTGTCGTCGTTCCGCGACGTGGACCAGATCTCCGTCAACGGCCAGGTTCGCGCCCCCTTCACTCGCACCTTCAGCCTGAACGACCGTATGTCGGTCAGCCAAGCCATCGAGTTTGCCCACGGCCTCAAGCAAAGCGTCTTCCCCGTGGCTTACATCTTCCGCCGCGACCTCACCAACCCGGCCAAGATGCAATACATCCGCGTCGACCTTGAAAAAGACGGCGAAACCCTGCTCCAACCCGGCGACCAGCTGAATATCTACGACAACACCACCTACACCAACGTGGGCGAATTGCGCGTCAGCGGCGCAGTTAAGAATCCTATCGGAATCACCTTCGACCCGTCGATCACCGTACCCGATCTGCTGACTATGGCCGGCGGATTCACCGTAGGTGCCGCCTACGACCGCGTCGAGGTGTTCCGCGTCAACATCTCGAAGAAAGACGAAGTCGAACTGGAACAGATAACTCTCCACGTCGACGAAAACTACAACCTCATTGTCGACCCGAAGAAAGGCCCCAAGGACTTCCAGCTCCAGCCCTACGACCACATCGTGGTACGTATGACCCCCAACTTCACCAAGGGACGCTCCGTCGAAGTCAACGGCCGCGTGAAATATCCCGGTGTCTACGTCCTCGAGGACAACAAGACCCAGCTCTGGCAAATCATCAAGATGGCCGGCGGCCTCCTCGACGATGCCGACCCCTATGCACGCCTGTTCCGCACCAACGGCCGCAACACAGGCAACATCGGCCTCGACCTGCGCAAGGTCAAACGTCACAGAGGCAACCTCAAAGCCGACCCCATCCTGATGGAAGGTGACGTCATCAACATCTTCCGCCAGGAAAATACCGTGACGATTAGGGAAACGGGAACACGTATGGCCCAATACATCCCTGAGGAATACTCGGCAACGCAGAAAACCATCATCTACCAAGGCCGCCATACCGCACGCTGGTATGTCAAGCGCTACGCCGGTGGATTTGACAAATACACCGACCGCAACAGCGTCACAATCACCTATCCCAACGGGCAGTCGGACGGAACCAAGCACTTCCTCGGCATTCGCCGTTCGCCCAGAATGCATCCCGGCGGCGTGATAACGATGCGTATGGACAGCGAAAAACGCGAAAAAGAGGAAAAGCCGAAAGAGAAGATCGACTGGGGTGTCGAAGCCCGCAACTCGCTCAGCGCACTCACCTCTGTCGTGTCCATCATCTTGCTTGTTAGAAACTTGAAATAGCATCCCTACACAACTGGCACACAGACATCCCTGCCTGCAGAAAAAACAACAAAAATCGACATCTATAAATTCGTTCAATTAGCGTTTTGCTTGCAAAACAAAATTCTGAATAACACCAAATCAATTCGTTAAATTCGTTAAATTCGCGGTCAATAAAGAAATTATGGAAGAAAAACTTAATAACACAACCCCCGTCGAGGAAGAAGAAGGTCTCGATATTATGGCAATGGTGCGCGACCTCTGGAAAGGCCGCAGAACCATCATCATCTGCACCGTCATCTTCCTTGCTCTGGGCATAGTGTCGGCTCTGTTTATGAAGCGCATCTACACCGTACAGACCGTTATGGTACCCCAGATGGGCAACAACAAATCCGGCTTGGGCGGACTGGCCTCATTGGCAGGCCTCGATATGGGCTTCAACGCCAGCAACGGTGAGCTGACGCCTCTCGCCTACCCCCAGATCGTCAACAGCGTGCCCTTCCGTCTCGAACTGATATACACCCCTTTCCATTTCCAGAAATGCGACACCCTCATCAGTATGTACGACTACGCTGAAGCCGAATACGAAAAACCTACGGTTCTCGACTACGTCAAGCGCTACACCATTGGCCTGCCAGGCGTGATAATGAGCGCCTTGCGCGGCGAAGAGAAAGAGGTGGTCTACTACAGCGATGGCGACACAACGAGCAATAATGAACCGCGTCCGCTGGTGCTGAGCAAGAAGGAAGACCTGATGCAGCAAGCCATTGGCCAAGCCGTCACCCTCGACGTCGACAAGAAAGAGGGCTTCATCACCCTCAGCGTCACCGCCAGCGAACCCCTGCTGGCTGCCGAGATGGCCCTGAAAGCCCAGCGGCTGCTGCAGGACGAAGTGACACGCTTCCGCATCGAAAAGTCGCAGAGCGAACTGGAATACATCCAGGCACGCTTCAACGAAATCAAGGCCGAAAACGACCGCAACCAGGGCTATCTGGCCGTCGTCACCGACCGCACCCAAAATGTCGCCACGCAACGTGCAACAGTCGAAAAAACCAGAGTCCAGTCCAAATACAACGTCTCGAACGCCATCTTCCTCGAATTGGCCAAACAGCTGGAGCAAGCCAAGATGCAGGTGAAGAAAGACACCCCAGTCTTTACCGTCATCCAGCCCGTCACCGTCCCCAATAAGGCCGCCAACAGCCGCGCAAAAAAAGTGGTCGTATGGACCTTCCTGGGCATCGTGCTCGGATGCGGCATAGTCCTCATCAAAGGCTATTGGCCCAAACTGATGGGAAAACTTAAAAATCCGGAGGCTGATGCCGAAGAGGCAAAAGACGCACACAATATCGACGCAGACCCCGACGGTGCGCAAAAACCCGCCGCCGGAAATGCGGAAGCATAACACAGCAATCGGACCAACATCAAAGGCTGGCGTCGTTTGACGCCAGCCTTTTTTTTAATCCAAAACCAGTCGCCAGGGCACACCAGCGCTCAACCGCCACAACCCAGCCACAACCATCCCCCCCCGCTCCGCTCCGCCATTTCCTATATATTTCCTATATATATCCTATATATATC
>R22__coassemble_455_pt1 | contig 26951 bp, 22 predicted proteins | sample R22__metabat2_high_PE_041 | metagenome-assembled genome bin R22 | reverse complement strand
AAGAACGATATAGGATCGATATAGGAACGATATAGGAACGGCCCTGCCAGGTGGCTGCCTAAGGGAGCCAGAAACCACGAAAAGGAGCCTCGGCAAAACAGACGTGGCCGGCTTGCGAAAAAAACTTACGACCGGTTGGGATTGCACATTATTTTCCTGTTTTTAAAAAAATTTATTATTTTTGTACTTCTTAAAAAATATTAAAACATATAATATTCACGTCTAAAACAGTCATTTATCAATGAACTTCTGGGACATATTCCTTATTATTTTGAACTTGGTGGGTGCTTTGGCCATCTTCCTTTTCGCTATGAAGCTGATGAGCGAGGGATTGCAGAAGTATGCCGGTTCCAAGCTGCGCCACATCCTCACCAAGATTACCGGCAAGCCCCTGAGCGGCATCCTGGCCGGTACGGGCGTGACCGCCATCATCCAGAGTTCGACGGCGACGACGGTGATGGCCGTAGGCTTTGCCGGCGCCGGCCTGCTGACGCTGAGTGGCGCCATCGCCGTGGTGATGGGCGCCAACATCGGCACGACAATCACGGCGTGGATCATCACCCTGTTCGGACTTGGCGGCCACAGCGGCGACAGCGCTGTGCCTTTTATGCCTATGCTGATAGCCGCCATCAGTCTCTTCTTCATTTTCAGCAAGAAAAGCAAGATGCAGTATCTGGGACAGGCCATTATGGGCCTTTCGCTGCTTATTCTGGGACTGGGGCTGATGGGCGACTCGGTGCCTCCGCTGAACGAGGATGTGGCCCACAGCATCGCGGCGTGGGGCCAATGGGGCTACTGGTCCATACTGCTTTTCATCGTGGTTGGTGCCGTCCTTTGCATCATCCTGCAAACCTCGTCGGCAATGACTGCCGTCATCCTGCTGATGGCCAGCCAAGGGTGGATAGACTTTCCGACATCGATGGCACTGGTGATAGGACAAAATCTGGGCACCACGCTGACCGCCCAGGTGGTGGCAATGACCACCGGCACCACGGGCAAACGCACCGCACGCGCCCACCTGGTGTTCAACGTGGCCGGCGCCATCATCTTCCTCATACCTTTCTATCCCATCTGCAACGCAGTGATGTTCATCAGCGAAAAACTGGATGTGCTTCTTCCTACCGTTCCGATTATTCCGCTGGCTATCACCGTATTCCACACGCTGTTCAATGTGGTCACCACCATTATTCTGGCGTTCTTCATTCCCCAGATTGTAAAGATTGTGGAGTGGCTTGTGCCTGAGAAACAGGACGAGGGCGAGGAAGAATTCCGCCTGATGTACATAGAGCCTAACTTGCTGAGTACCGCCGAGTTGAACCTTCAGTCGGCCAAGAGCGAAATCGAGGTCTTCTCGAAACGCGTGCTGCGTATGTACACCTTCCTGCCCGGGCTGCGCACCGCCAAGAATGAAGACGAATTCGAAGCAATTATGCAACGCATAGAGAAATACGAGGGCATCACCGACCGTATGGAGCAGGAAATCACCAAGTTCCTGACCCGCGTGGGCAGCGGCGACGTCAGCCAGCACGCTTCGGAACGCATCAGCACAATGCTGCGCATCATCGACAACCTGGAGAGCATCGGCGACGCCATATTCCAAATCGCTATGACACGCAAAAGCAAACGCGAGGATGCAGTGCATTTCGACGCCAGCCAGAACGCCAACCTGGCACATATGAGCGAACTGGTGCAAAAGGCCCTCGACATTATGGATCAGAACCTTAAGGACTACGACAATATAGACCTTGATGCCGCCTATGCCGCCGAACACGACATCAATGCCTATCGCGACCTGCTGCGCTCGCAACACCTTGATGCATTGAAACTTGGCATCTATGACTATGCCATCGGCAACGCATACAGCGGACTCTACGCCCTCTACGAAAAACTGGGCGACTATGTCATCAACGTTTCGGAAGCCATCGGCGGCAAAAAGGAGGATTGAACGAAGTGATTAAAGTCAACTACATATACCACAGCTGCTTTGCTGTGGAAACCGACAGCGCGCTGCTGGTCTACGACTACTGGAAAGACAGCCACAACGGTCGTCTGCAGAACGCCATTGAAAGCAACAGCGAGAAGCAACTCTACTTCATCGTGTCGCACTTCCATCAGGACCATTTCAACCCGGAGATTGCCGGTTTTGCGCAAGCGCGGCGGCTGGTGTCGTACGACACCTCGAAGCGGCGTCGCATCAAAGCACCCATTGCCACCGCCATACTGCGTCCCGGCGATGTTTATGAGGACGAAAACCTGAAGCTCAACGCATTGCGCTCCACCGATGTCGGCATCGCCACATTGGTCACCCTTCCCGACGGAACTACCATCTACCACGCAGGCGACAACAACAACTGGTATTTCGCCACGGACGAGGACGAGCATATACGCTGCTCGCTGGACGAAATGGAGGGTATGTTCATCTCCAACCTGCGGGAAGTGAGAAGCATCACCAAAAGTGTCGACCACGTTATGTTTCCTGTCGATCCGCGGCTGGGCAGCGAGACGATGCGCGGCAGCTGCCAGTGGCTGCAACAGATAAAAACAGGCCACTTCTACCCTATGCACTGCTGGGGCCGATGGGACGAGATCCGCAACGGCATCGCTCAGCTGGAAGAGCTGTTCCCGGAAACGGCATTCGTATGTCCCGACGCATCAGAAATTGACGAAGAGCCACTGTTTCCTGACGAACCAAAGACAGAAAGCGGCAGCGGTGCTGATTCTGCACAGCCGAATACTGCTTCAGAATAGTTCCACCAACTTGCGATACAGGCCTTCGAGGTTTTTCATTTCCTTGGATTTCAATAATTTAAACAGCCAATAACGCATATTGCGGCCAATTGCTTTTAGCGCATTGACCGTAGGGCCGGCCAGAATGGCTCCCAGATGGACAACGCCTGCGGCTATCAATCCCCACCAGGCACCCAGGTCGGCCAAACGACTCATCCACATACCTCCGGTGCAGGCCATAACGATAACTATAACAATACCATATATTATCGACAGAAGGAAACGTATGCCGAAATTCACCGAGCTGCGGAACTGGCTGTCGGCGATGATTTTGCGGGTGATGAGGTGGGTGGGCAGGAACGGAATGGGATAGCACACCAGCCAGAAAAGGAACAGCCAGCGAACCACAGGGACACAGCAGACACCGGCAGCAAGCAGCAGTACCGGCAACAAAGCCAACAGCGTCAGCGGCAAGCTCCAATGGTCGGGGACGTCGCGTTCGCGCAGGTGCATACTTTTGCATTTTTGGCTGTAGCTGCGTGTCTGCGAGACGAGGTTTTCGAAGTCCTCTCCCCTGTCGACAGCGCGGCGGTCCAGTTCGAGCGAAATCTTCTGACGCACCAGGAAACGGTTCCACGCCGAATTGGTCATTCCTTCGCGTTGACGTACAGCGCCATTGAGGACATTGCAGAGAGTGAAAATCTCATCATAGTACTCCTCGCAACGGATATCGTGCATCAGCGGGCTCAGGGCCGTGGACAGGGCCTCGCGCATCTCGTTGAGAGCCACAGGCTCATTGTCACGGAAATCCTTCATAAACGGCTGGACGGGAATGGGTTTGCCGATATTTACGACAAGATTGCTGTAGGGGCGCTCGTATTCGTCAAAATCGATGCCCGTCGGGACAATATAAAGCGGATGGTCGCCCAGTTTGAGTTGCGTCTCACCGGCGATGCGGAACATACCTTTTCCCATCGGCAGCAGATGGTGGCGGTTGTTGTGGCGGCCTTCGGCCATCAGGCAAAGCGGGAACCCGTCGAGCAACACGTCGCGCGAACGATCGAAAATGTCGTTGTTTTTCGAGAGGTTGCTCTGTCCATCGCGAATACGATAGACCGGCAGAATCTTGAGGAACGTGAGAATTGCACGGATTACAGGTTTCTCGAAGATATCGGCACGCGCCAGAAACACCGGTGGTTTCGGTGCAAAATTGAGCACTGCCAGGGGCTCCATCAAAGCCTGCTGATGACAAGGCGCGATGATATAGGCCCCGTCTGTGGGCAGGTTTTCAAGGCCGTGGACGTCAAAGCGTTGATAGTGGCAGCGTGTGCCAAACTGCACCAGTGGACTTAAAAAATTATATAGTCTATTGTTGTCTTGTATCGATTTTGCCATAGCAATATTCCCAATGAATGCGACGAGCAAGTTTGACAAACTCGTATTATTCTATAATTATTATTAAAACAATTACTTAAATAAATTTTAACAAATGTTTAGTTTTGCAAAGATACGAAAAAAATGTTTTTCGAGTTATTAGAAAAAAACATTCAGGATGCACAAGTTGAAAATAATATCGTTGACAGTATTGTTTACTGTTGTGTTTGCCCCGACGATGCTTTATGCACAACAGCCGGTAGGGAGCAACAGAGTCCTGAGTTACGCCTCTGTCGTCGACGGCGACACCATTCCGCTAGTGCACCTCAAGACAGTAGTCATCGCCCGCAAATGGGCTTTGCTTACAGACAAAGAGATACGCAAGAATCAGAAGCTGATTCGCAACGTCAAAAAGGTACTCCCCTATGCCAAGGAGGCACGACGCCGCCTGCAAGAATTGGAGAAAGAAATGGCGGGTATGAGTGCCAAAAAACAGAAGGAATACGTGAAACAGGTGGAGCAGGAGGTGTTGGACGATTTCTATGAAGACCTTGAGAAACTTACCTTTTCGCAGGGTAAAGTGCTGCTGAAGCTTGTCGACCGCGAGACCGGCAATACTTCGTACACCCTTGTCGCCGACCTGCGCGGCAAATTCCGTGCCTCGTTCTACAACACCTTCGCCAGAATGTTTGGATTCAATATGAAAGAACGCTACGACCCCAAGAACAACAAAGATGACAACCTGCTGGAACGTGTTGTGCGCTCCGTCGAGCTGGGGAAGATATAAATGATTGATTCTATGAAAACTGGATACTGCTTTTTGTCTGCCGTGCCTGTCCGCAAGGAGCCTTCACACTCTGCCGAGATGGTCAATCAGCTTCTGCTTGGCGACAGAGTGGAAATACTTGACAGCAGACCCGAGTGGCTGCTTACGCGCTCACTTTTCGATGGTTACGAAGGATGGGTCAGCGACAAGCAACTGACCGACGGAGACTGCATCGAAAATAATTCATTTATTGTCCCTACCGACAACGCAATGATTGTCAACGACATTACAATAGCCGTTCCCGCTGGGGCGCAGTGCGATGAGGGGAAACTCATACTTCGTAATTTCGCAGAACGAGAACCTGTCTGTATTGCCCGCCAGTTCCTTGGCGCACCCTACCTTTGGGGCGGACGCACCACAATGGGCATCGATTGTTCGGGACTAGTTCAGGTGGTCTTCAAAATATGCAACATCAATCTGCCCCGCGACGCCTCGCAACAAGCGTTGTGCGGCGACAGCATCACTTTTGAAGAAGCACAAGGCGGCGATCTGGCTTTTTTTGCGAACAGCGAAGGGCACATTGTGCATACAGGAATCGTGGTCGGCAACGGAACCATTATCCACTCTTCGGGTTTTGTACGCCAGGACAAACTGGATAGCAAGGGGATATATAACATAGAACGAGGCGTTTACACCCATCGGTTGCACGAAATCCGCAGAATCGCCAAATAACACTTTTGGTGATAACAAAGTTTTTGCTTATCTTTGCAAACAAACAAAAACTATCCATTTCGACTCAATATTCTAATTATGAGAAAGTATATTACCGATTTCAAGATTATCGGCAAGCGCGTTTTCAACGAAATGTATTTCTCGCTTGTACTTCAGCATCCCGAACGGCTCCCGGAAATTGATGCCGGACAGTTCGTCGAGGTCGAGGTGCCGGGCAACAAGCAGGTTATGCTTCGACGCCCTATCTCCATTCACGATGTAGACACTGAAAACAACACACTTACGCTGCTGGTGCAGGTCGTCGGCAAGGGCACCAAGACGCTTTCCTGTCTCGAAATAGGCCAGACACTCAACTTGGTATATCCGTTGGGACACGGCTTCAGCCTGGAAGGCAAAAAAGTTCTGCTCGTGGGTGGCGGAGCAGGCATAGCCCCTCTGCTTCACCTCAGCAAATGCTTTGCTTCCAAAGGCATACGTCCGACCATACTTCTCGGTGGCCGCACCACAAACCACATTCCCGTGCAGAAAGAATTCGAGCCCTACGGCACGATAGGTTTCGCCACCGAAGACGGCTCGCTGGGCGAGAAGGGAATGGTGACGCAACATAGCTTGTTCACAAACAGTTACGACCACATCTATACCTGTGGACCCACGCCGATGATGAAGGCTGTGGCACGCTATGCGATGCAGAACAACATCGAATGCGAAGTGTCGCTCGAAAATATGATGGCCTGCGGTATCGGCGCTTGCCTCTGCTGCGTCGTCGACAGCGACGAGGGACACAAATGCGTCTGCAAAGAGGGCCCCGTGTTCAATGCAAAACGTCTTACCAACTGGATAAACAAATAACAGATATGCTTGAAACCAAGATACATAACCTCACGCTAAAGAATCCCGTGATGACCGCCTCGGGTACCTTCGGCTACGGCGAGGAGTTTGCCGACTTCATCGACCTCAACCGTCTCGGCGGAATAATTGTAAAGGGCACCACCGGCGAACGCCGTCAGGGCAACCCCTACCCTCGTATGGCCGAAACACCGTCGGGAATGCTCAACGCCGTGGGACTTCAGAACGTCGGAGTAGAGACTTTCTGCAAAGAAGTATATCATAGAATCAAGGATTTAGACACAAATATCATCGTCAACGTCAGCGGCTCTTCTATCGAAGAATACTGCAAAACGGCAGCGATGATTGACGAACTGGACAACATACCCGCCATCGAGCTGAACATCAGCTGCCCCAATGTCAAAAAGGGCGGTATGGGCTTTGGCGTCAACCCCGAAATGGCAGCGCAGGTAGTCAGCGAGGTGCGCAAAATCTATCATAAAACACTGATAGTAAAGCTCACTCCCAACGTCACCAACATCGTCGAAATAGCCAAAGCCGTCGAAGGCGCCGGCGCCGACAGCGTAAGCCTTATCAACACCCTGCTGGGTATGGCCATCGATGTCGAGAAGCAGCGTCCCTACCTCAGCACCATCACCGGTGGTCTGTCGGGTCCTGCCGTCAAACCAGTGGCTGTCAGAATGGTATGGCAAGTGGCGCACGCCGTTAGCATCCCCGTCATCGGACTGGGCGGCATCGCTTCGGCTGCCGACGCACTGGAATTTCTGATGGCTGGAGCCAAAGCCGTCCAGGTAGGCACCGCCAACTTCATTGACCCTGCAGTGACGATGAAAATCATCGACGGACTTGAAGACTACTGCAAGCGTCATAGAATCAACGACATCAACGATATTATCGGCATAATATGATTCTTGTCGCTGACAGCGGAAGCACCAAGACCACTTGGGCCGTCGTAGAGACTGGTAACAAGATAGTTACCGAAGGTCTCAATCCCTTGTTCGTAACAGACGAACAGGTGCATACCGTATGCCAGACCGTACGCAAGCATCTCTTTGCCAGCGACATCCCAACCAAGATTTATTTTTATGGTGCCGGTTGCGGCAACATATTGCAGAAAAGCCGGATGCAGAAACTACTTGAAAAAGAGTTCAGCACCACACAGGTCACTGTTGAAACCGATATGCTTGGTGCCTGCCGCGCCGTTAGCGACAACAAAGTCACAGTGGTTGGAATTTTGGGAACCGGAAGCAATGTCTGCTACTACGATGGCGAGAAGATTGCTGCCAAGTCAGTCAGTTTAGGCTACATCCTTGGCGACGAAGGGTCGGCAAACTATATGGGCCGTATGCTGCTGACCGACTACCTGACCGGCAAGATGCCCGAAGACATAGCAACCTTGTTCCACGAAGTCTATCCCTACAGCTACGAAGAGTGGATCGACCGAATCTACAACAAGCCCAATGCCAACAGATTTCTGGCATCCTTGGCCCGCTTCGCCACAGACCACATCGACCTGATGGAACGCGAAAACAACATCTGGTATGTTGTAGACCAATGGCATAGTGCCCAGCTCGGCGACCTGATAATGCAAACACATTGCTGCCACATCGACATCGTTGGAGGGTTCGCAAAAGCCATAGAATCAGGACTTAGAAAGACATTGACAGACTATGGTATAGAGGTCGGCACCGTCGTCGCCGACCCCATCGACGGCCTCATCGATTTCCACAAAAAAGATTCTAAAAATTCTTAATTTCTAATAGCAAAATAATTTTTGACGTCAAACAACGTTACAAACGCATTTAATCATCACACACAAAACAGAAACAATGGACTTAAGTAAAATCTTAGTAGTTTCCGGCAAACCGGACATTTACGAACTCGTATCGCAAACCAAGAGCGGAGCCATCGTCGAGTCGCTGGCCGACAAACGCCGTTGCCCCGTATTTAAATCAGATAGAATCAGCTCGTTGAGCGAAATCAGCATCTTCACCACCGACGAAGAGAAACCCCTTCTTGAAGTGTTCCAGAACATCTTCCGCAAAGAAGAAGGCAAAAGCATCGCCTTCGACATCAAGAAAACTGCCAACGCAGACCTCTTCGCCTACTTCAAAGAGGTGCTGCCCAACTACGACACCGAGCACGTCCACGCCAGCGACGTCAAGAAAGTGCTGCTGTGGTACAACCTGCTGAACAACGCCGGCAAAGTTGACCTCGAAGACCCGAACAAAGAAGCCAACGCAGAGCAGACCGAAGAGGCAAAAGCCGAATAAACAAATTCCTTGCTTAGCTTACCAAAGCGGAACGACAAAAATAAATTTTGCCGTTCCGCTTTTGTTTTGTATTTTTGTAGACTATATATCCATCGGCCAATGAAACGTATCTTTTTCATATTGAGTGTATTTTTACTCTTTTTTATTATCCCCGCACGCGCGCAAAGAGTCGCGACGGTATATAACTACAACAGTTATGAATACGACAGCGACCACCGCGACACCTCAAAAATGACCGTCTCGCAGGTCGAAAACAAACTCATTATACGCCAAATAAACACAGTGAAAAACCCCATCCCCGGCTTCGCCGACGAATGGACCCTGGTCGACCAATCCAACGACAGCATCTACTACCACTATCGCTACCCCGACAGCACTTACTGCGCCGTCTCTACCCAATCGCGCAACGACATCAAATGGGACACGCAAATCGTTGATTCCAAGACCACACGCTACGTCACCAGCATCAACAGCAACCGCATCGAACTGCTCTTCAGCACCAAAAGTAAAGCCAATATCAACCCCTTGCCCTACTACGGCAAATTCAAGGGCACGCTGAAGCAGATGACACGCAATGGACTTGTGCAGATTGAACTCGGCGACATCATTTCCGACAAAAATATCGACCCTAAACTGTTGCAGCCCAGTGGCATCCGCAAAACAGGCCGCGAGATAAGCAACATCAAGCGCGAACGGATGGTCATAACCACCCACGTCTTCGAGGACGAGCAGATTTGCTGGGGCAAAGAGAAACCAACCCTCTCCGACATACCTTTCGACACAACGCTGCACTACGCCGGCGGCACGCTGATTCTAAAGCGCATAAAACTGCCAAAACTGCCTGCACACTACCAGACCTTCGTCGAGCTGCGCCAGCGCAGCAACGGCGACGCATACGACCGCACCGGCAGCGTCTTCGTCATTCCCAACGCAGGAAAAATGCACCCAACATTCCTTGACGCCATCCTCTACCATCCCGATTCGCTGCCCACTGTCACAGGCAAAAACGGCGAACGCTATCAGGGTATTGTTCCAGGAATCAGTCAGATGCAAAAATACACCGCTTATTATCAACCCACAAGCAGTTTCAACCCTGGCCCTTATTTCCCTCCCGTGGAACTGATGCGTTTCTTCACCCCTTTCGGCGTTGGCAAATTCAACGACCGCGTCCGCATCGACGGCTTGGAATGGAATGATGAAACTTTTTACAAACAGGAAGTTACCGACCTGAAACCACTGCTCGAAGGCGAAGTGTGGATAGGCTGTTTCATTGGCAACTACGACGGTGGCGGACACATCGTCAGCCTCGACATCAAATCCTATCCCAATGATTATGAGTGGACACTCGAATCCAACAACAAACACATCGTCGAGCCGCTTGTCAACACCTGCAACGTCCTCGAGATGGCCGGTCAGAACTATGGCCGCATCTTCGGCACCGACAGCCTGACCGTCAGCTTCTGGGTCGCCGACAGCAACCAGAAGACCACCCTGCGCTACATCAGCACCGGCCACGGCGGCTGGGGCGGTGGCGACGAGTTCAACCCCAAAGAGAATGAAATTTTCATCGACGGTCAAAAGCGTTTCAGTCACACCCCCTGGCGTTGCGACTGCGGCCGCTACCGCGAGTGGAACCCAGTCAGCGGCAATTTCTGGAACGGACTCTCCAGCAGTGACCTGAGCCGCAGTGGCTGGTGTCCCGGAACAGCTACACAACCAGTCTATTTCGACCTCACCGGCCTCAAGCCCGGCAACCACACCCTCACCATCGCCATCCCGCAGGGCAAACCAATGGAAGGCGGCTTCAGCCACTGGAACGTCAGCGCAACACTTATAATTGAAAATTGAAATTTATAATACCCACCTAATTTGCCTAATCCGCCTAAAAGAACAACCCCTATGCCCACTTCACTAAAACTACATATCATCCTCGCTCTTCTCCTGCTCCTTGCGGGTTGCAAGCACTCGGTCACCGACACCAGCGGCGAGGCACGCCAGACGGCCACCGACATCCCCGAGCTGCCCTACATCCTCGAAGGCGACTACACGCCCGATACTGGCGTACTCTACAACGGCATCGCCGGTCCCGACACCTGCCTCGGCGTCGTCGACAGCATCGACGACGGGCAACTCAAAGGACATTACTATCAGCTCGTTGCAGGTAGCGACTGCGTCGAACGCAAAGAATTCTCACGCGACGCCCACTGGAAAAAACAGCGTCAGGAAGCCATCGTCTACCTATATCAAGAACCTGAATTCCAGTTCGTCAACGACTCCACCTTCTGCATCCCCCACCGCAACGTCAAGGTCACACGCGATGTCGAATACGGTCAGGCACTCGGCTACTGGTGCACAATGCCCGGCACCGAAGAGATGAGCTACCTCGAAATCCTCTCCGACGGCATCTTCAACAGCATTGTCCGCACCACGCAGTCGCTCCGTATGGATATTTATCAGCCTGACTACGAAAATATTGAAGACTACGAACTACCTCTGCTGATGCTCATCCACGGTGGCGGATTCTATGTCGGCGACAAGCGCGACAGCCTGATGTCGACCCTCTGCCGCCACTTCGCCTCGATGGGCTATGTCGCCGTCAGCATCAACTACCGCCTCGGATTCCTGCCATCCAAAGGTGAAATCGCGCGCACTGGCTATATGGCCCTCCAAGATGCCCACGCCGCTATGCGCTACCTTGTCGACCACGCCAGCACCTACGGCATCGACACCAGCCTTATCTTCGTCGGCGGTGCCAGCGCAGGAGCCATCACATCCCTCAACCTGGCCTTTATGCGCGACGACGACCGGCCCAAATACGTCAACAACCGCAGCTGGCGCGACCTCGGCACCATCGCCTCCAGCGGCAACAGCAGTCGCGCCACCTTCCACATCAAGGCCCTGGCCAATATGTGGGGTGCCGTCACAAGTCTCAATATGCTGAAAAACAGCCATACCAACATCATCTCCTTCCACGGCGACGCCGACCAGGTGGTACCCTACGACAACGGCTACCCCTTCAACGATATGAGCATCAAGCTCGGCAAACGGATGTTCGACCGTATGTACGGCTCGCTGCCCATCGACAAGCGCGCTCGCGAACTCGGCTTGCGCAGCGAACTCCACACCTTCCCCGGCGAGGGTCATTCGCTGCAACGCCACTCCGACGGCACCTGGAACCCACAGAATGTAGCCTTCATCCGCAGCCGTATGACCAACTTCTTCTTCAAGGAAATAGCCGGCGAACCGCCCGTCATCACCAACGACCCCGCCAACCCGCGCCTTTTCTATATCGACAAAGAGGGCGTCAGCGAAGTGCGATGGAAGGTCGAAGGCGGCTTCATAACGCGCTACGACCCCTATTCTATGGAAATAGAGGTGGTGTGGGACAGCGAAGCCCCGCGCCACCGCATCTACGCCTCCGGCCTCAACGCCTCACCCAAAGGACCCGATATCCAAGGCCACGGATTTGATATTCACTTGATATTAAACTAGAACTTTAACTCTAACTTTAACCATAACCTTAACTTTAACTTCAGATACAAATAATATCCCTAACCCGCCTAATCTGCCTAACCCGCCTAACAAAAATAACAATGACCACCCCCAACGAAATACTGGCTCAGATTGAGAAACTGGACCGCGCCATCGCCAACTACGAAGAGCTAGACAGCGACCTCGACAGCCCCGAATACATAGCCCGTGGCAACGGCTTCAGCGACAGCAAATACAGCGAAGACTTCATCGAAGGCCAGCTCGAAAAACTGAGAAAAGAAAAAGCAGAACTACTCGCAAAACTGGGATAACCTGCAAAACAAGAAATCAAAAAAAACATAAATATATGACCTACACTGAGAAAGACCAAAAATTCAAACGCTACACCGTAACCTCTGCCCTGCCATACGCCAACGGCCCCGTCCACATCGGACACCTCGCCGGCGTCTATGTCCCGGCCGACATCTACGTTCGCTACCTGCGCGCTCAGGGCGAAGACGTTATGTTCATCGGCGGCAGCGACGAGCACGGCGTGCCCATCACCATCAAGGCCCGCAAAGAGGGCGTCACGCCACAGGACATCGTCGACCGCTACCACAAAATCATCAAAGACTCCTTTGCCGAGCTCGGCATCTCGTTCGATATCTACAGCCGCACCAGCAGCAAGGAGCACCACGAAACCGCAGCAGCATACTTCGAGAAACTTTATAAAGAAGGCAAATTCCTCGAAAAGACCTCAATGCAGTACTACGACGAAGAGGCCCACCAGTTCCTCGCCGACCGCTACATCACCGGCACCTGCCCCCATTGCGGCAACGAGCACGCCTATGGCGACCAGTGCGAAGCCTGCGGCACCAGCCTTAACGCCACCGACCTCATCAACCCCAAATCGGCCCTCAGCGGCGCCAAGCCAGTCCTCAAGGAGACCAAGCACTGGTTCCTCCCCCTCGACCAGGACGAACCCTGGCTGCGCCAGTGGATCCTCGAAGGCCATAAGGACGACTGGAAGACCAACGTCTACGGCCAGTGCAAGTCGTGGATCGACGCCGGCCTGCAGCCCCGTGCCGTCACGCGCGACCTTGACTGGGGCGTCAAGGTGCCCATCCAGGGCGCCGACGGCAAGGTGCTCTACGTATGGTTCGACGCACCCATAGGCTACATCTCCTTCACCAAGCAGCTCAAGGGCGACGACTGGGAGAAATGGTGGAAATCGCAGGACACCAAGCTCGTACACTTCATCGGCAAAGACAACATCGTCTTCCACTGCATCATCTTCCCTTCGATGCTCCACGCCGACGGCAGCTACATCCTGCCCGACAACGTGCCCGCCAACGAGTTCCTCAACCTCGAGGGCGACAAAATCAGCACCAGCCGCAACTGGGCCGTGTGGCTGCACGAATATCTGAAAGACTTCCCCGGCAAGCAGGACGTGCTGCGCTACACCCTCTGCAGCAACGCACCCGAAACCAAGGACAACGACTTCACCTGGAAAGACTTCCAGCTCAAGAACAACTCCGAGCTTGTCGCCATCCTCGGCAACTTCGTCAACCGCACCGTCGTGCTGACCCACAAGTTCTTCGAAGGACGCGTGCCGAAAAGAACGGAGAACGGAGAACAGCAAACGGAGAACGATGTTATCCGTGAATTGGCCACCTTCCCCGAGCGCATAGGCCGCAGCATCGAGACCTACCGCTTCCGCGAAGCCCTCGCCGAGATGATGAATCTGGCCCGCCTCGGCAACAAATACCTCACCGAGACCGAGCCCTGGAAACTCTTCAAGACCGACCCCGAGCGCACCGCCACAGTCCTCAACCTGGCACTGCAGATCTGCGCCAACCTCGCCGTCGTCTGCGCTCCCTTCCTGCCCTTCACGGCCGACAAGATGCACCGTATGCTCAACCTGCAGGCCCTCGGCTGGCGCGACGCCGGCCGCGCCGACCTCCTCGCCGAAGGCACACCGCTCCAGCAGCCCGAACTGCTCTTCGAAAAAATCGAAGATGAAGCCATCGACGCACAAGTCAACAAGCTTCTTGAAACCAAGCGCCAGAACGAGCTCAACGCCTGGCAGCCCGCCGCCGTCAAGCCCACCGTGGCCTTCGACGACTTCGGCAAGGTCGACATCCGCGTCGGCACCGTCCTCGAATGCAGCAAGGTGCCCAAGGCCGACAAGCTGCTCCAGTTCAAGATCGACGACGGAATGGGCGGCCGCACCATCGTCAGCGGCATCGCCAAATACTATCCCGAGCCCGAAAAGCTCGTCGGTATGCAGGTCTGCTTCATCGCCAACTTCGCCCCGCGCAAGCTCAAAGGCGTCGAAAGCCAGGGAATGATCCTCAGCGCCGAAGACAAGGACGGCCGCCTGGTGCTCATCACCCCCAGCCAGCTCGTCACCTCCGGCGTCAATGTCGGGTAGCTCTTTGGGGGGAGTTAAAGGAAGTTAAGGGAAGTTAGAGGGAAGTTAAGGGACAATTGTGACCAGCAGGTACAATTGTCCCTTAACTTCATTTTGGGTTTTGGAAGGATTTAAAGATGCGACACATTTTTCAAATTGTCTATCGCTTAGGTTTGACGGTGCGACACACCCCGCCCTACGGGCACCCCTCTCCTAGAGGGGACGGCTACGCAGTACATTGCACACCAAACAAATCATCACCTAACAACACATCCATTCCAACGTCGCCAACCAGCCGACAGAACAAAAACCGCCACAAGAAAAAACGAAAACCACCATCCGACCGACCGCAAAAGTGTCTACTTTTGATAAAATAGTATTCCGGTTCTAATCATATTCTACTGGAGTAAAATTTAACAAAAACTTGGTAAGAATTTGGTAAGAACTTGGTAAGAAGATGATATTTCTTAAGTGTTGTACTGCAACGAGTTACAAAAAGGGCAAAATTATGTTAAATTTAACCTAAATTAACAGTTTTTGTTAAATTTTAACATTTAGACCCTGAAAATTGCGTATAACACTGTGTAACAGCGAATAAAATTGTTAAAACAAAGAATATAGCCGACGCGGTACGCAGGCGCCTCGCCCGCGATTTTTTTCAAACAGGAATTACCAGGAATTGGACAGGAATTATCCAGAAATAATTTATTTAAACGGGAAGGACAGCGAATATTTTTTTAAAACTGCAATTATTCTTTTTTTTAAACAGCAATTACCAGCAATTGGACAGCAATTGACAGCAATTGGTCTTTTTTTAAACAGCAATTGCCAGCAATTGGACAGCAATTATCAACAATTTTATTTAACGTGAATTTTTCAAATAATTGCTGATAATTGCTGGTCAATTGCTGGTAATTGCTGTTAAAAATAATATCTGGTCAATTCCTGGTTAATTCCTGGTAATTCCTGTTAAAAAAAGTGTGGGTAATTGATGTTCAATGTGCTGCGGGGCGGATGGGGCACAAAAAAACGGTGCCCCGAGGGCACCTTTAACTTTTTTTTTTTGTCGAATTGAAGTTGCTTTACTTGAGGCCGAGTTTCTTCTTGACGAGGGCCAGGATGTCGTCGCTGTCCTGCTGATAGAGCAGCGTGCCGGCGCTGGTGTCGAAGACGTAGGTGTAGCCGTTCTCCTTGGCGACATCGGCGATGGCCTGTTTGGCGCGGTCGATGATGGGCTGGAGCAGCTCGGTCTCTTTCTCGCGCAGCTTCTGCTGGGCGTTCTGCTGGTAGGTCTGGATGCGCGTGTCGAGGTCGCGGATTTCCTGCTCCTTGGTGCTGCGGATGAGGTCGGTCATCTGCGCGCGGCGCTCCTGATAGTCGTTGTATTTGGCCTGCAGTTCTTCCTGCATAGCTTTGAGTTCGCCTTCAACGATCTTGACTTCGGCCTCGAAGGCGGCCTGTGCGCTGTCCTTGCCGGGCATAATCTGCATAAGGTCGGAGGAGTTGATGTGGCCGAGTTTGACGGTTTTCTGTGCGAATGCCGCTGTTCCGAAAGCGAACATTGCGGCAAGGAATAGAACTAAACTTTTTTTCATCGGTATTGATTTTTTTGATTTTTTTTGCGTTATTTCGTTATAACGTTATTGCGTTGTAACGAGTTAAGGTTTTTATTTTGGTCGTTTCATTTCGGGGTTGGATATGTCTTTTTTCTTCGATTGGTCGGCTTGCGAGGCGTCGTCGTCGCTCTTGTTGCTGCCGGCTTTGTAGCCCAGCATATCGAGGACGAGGTCGCTGACGTCGTATTTGGCGCTGACGAAGAGCAGTGTGGCCGAGCCCGATTTGTCGAGAATGAAGGCGTAGTTTTTTTCGTTGGCTATGCGTTCGATGGCGTTGTAGACGCGGTCCTGGATGGGTTTCATCAGTTCGGCGCGCTTGCGGTCGAGGTCGCCTCCGGGGCCGAAATAGCGGGTCTGGAGCTCTTTGGCTTCGCGCTCTTTGGCGGCTATTTCCTCTTCGCGCTTGTGCTTGAGGTTGTCTGGCAGCAGATAGGCTTCCTGGTGGTAGGTCTTGTAGAGGCGGTCGATTTCCTGGAACTTGGCTTCGACCTCTTTCTGCAGGTTTTCGGCCTGCTTGTTGAGCTGGGTTTGGGCGCGCGTATAGTCGGGGATGTTCGCCAGGATATACTCGGTGTTGACGCAGGCGTATTTCTGCGCCGATGCCAGCGGCGGCAGTGCCAGCAGAAGAAGGAGGGCGATATGTCTGAGAGAGGGTTTCAAGGTGATTGCGTTATTGTTTTTTTTCGTTATTTCGTTATAACGTTATATCGATAATTCGAGTTTTGGTTTTCGTTTTCGTTAGTCTATGCTTTGTCCGATGCTGAAGTGGAACTGGCTGCCGCCGTAGGTGCCGTCGAAGCCGTAGCCCCAGTCGATGCCGATGAGGCCGAACATAGGCATATAGAGTCGCACGCCGACGCCTGCCGAGTTGTACATCTTGAAGGGCTGGAACTGCTTGATGGAGCTCCACGAGTTGCCGCCCTCGAGGAAGCCGAGAATGTAGGCTGTGATGCTGGCGCTTTCGATGATGGGCTGGCGCAGTTCGAGGGTGTAGCGGTCGAAGATGGAGGCGCCGTCGTCGGGGCTGAGGCGTGCGTTCTGATAGCCGCGCAGGGGCACCACTTCGCGTCCGTCGAGAACCCACGAGGAGAGGCCGTCGCCGCCGACATAGTAGCGTCCGAAGGGCGAGAGGCCGATGTCGCGGTTGTAGTAGCCCATATATCCGAAGCGGAAGCGGGCGTTGAGGACCACGTCGCCGATGAGGTTGAGCATCCACGAGCCGCGGACGTTAATCTTGTAGTATTCAAGCCATTTGTAGCGGTCGCTGACTTCGATTGCCGAGTAGTCCTTGCCGCTGAGGAGCGAATAGGGCGGAGTGACGAAGCCCTGGACGGAGACTTCGGAGCCGCTGCGCGGATAGATGGGCGAATCGAGCGAGTTGCGGCTGAATCCAACACTGTAGGCCAGGTCGTTGGAGTGGCCGTTGGTGAAATAGGAGGTCAGCGAGGTATAGTTGTTGAGGAAATAATGCTTGTAGGAGAGCTGCTGCGAGAGGATGAAGTAGTCGTCGGGCCATTTGAGGCGTCGCGTCAGCGACACGTTGGCGCCGGTGATTTGCAGGCTATAGTAGCTGGAGCTGTTCTTGTCGGCCCAGAAGCCGTTGCTGATGAGGTTGTGCGACACCGATACGCCGAGCGACTGGGGCCGCTTGCCGCCGAGCCAGGGTTCGGTGAAACCGGCGCTGAGGGCATAGTAGTACGAACCGTTGGTGATGGCGTTAAGCATCAGCTTCTGTCCGTCGCCGGCGGGCAGCGGGCGCCAAGCCTTGCGGTTGAAGATGTTGCGTGCCGAGAAGTTGTTGAGCGAGAGGCTGACCTGTCCGATGATCATACCGCTGCCATAGCCGCCCTGCAGCTGCACCTGGCTGGTCTGGTTTTCTTCGACTTTGTAGATGATGTCGACGGTGCCGTCTTTCTTGTTGGGACGCGGCTCGGGGATGAGCGATTCCTCCTTGAAGTAGCCCAGCGTGACGAGCTCGCGGCGGCTGCGCAGCACGGCGTCGCGGCTGAAGAGGTCGCCGGGTTTGGTGTGGAGCTCGCGATAGATGATCTTGTCGTTGGTGATGGTGTTGCCCTCGACGACGACGTTGCGGATGCGTGCCTGCTGGCCTTCGACGATGCGGATTTCGATGTCGATAGAGTCGCCTTCGACGGCCACTTCGACGGGTGTGACGTTGAAGAAGAGGTAGCCGTTATCCATATACATCGACGTGATGTCTGTGCCGCTGGGGTTGTAGGTGAGGTTGGTCTGGAGGGTTGTGTTGTTGTAGGGGTCGCCCTTCTTGATGCGCAGGTGCTGTGCGAGGGTTTCCGACGAATAGACGGTGTTGCCCGAGAAGGTGATGTTGCGGAAGAAGTAGGGGTGACCTTCGTAGACGTTCACCTTGACTTTGACGCGGTCTTGTCTTTTCTTTTTGCCGTCCGAGATTTTGAGGTCGCTGCTGGCGACATTCCAGACGGTGTCCTTGACGATGCGGGCGTCGCGGTAGCCCAGTTCGTTATAGTAGGCGATGACCTGGTCGAGGTCGTCGTTGAGTTCGAATTCGCGGTATTTGGAGCGGCTCCAGAAGCCTTTGGTCCAGAAGAAGAGCTTCTTGGAGTAGTGGACATCGTGGGTGTTCTTCATCTTGCGCAGCAGCTTGTTGGTGGCCACCTTTTCGTTGCCTTCGAAGATGAGCGAATCGATCTTGATGCGTTTGCCTTTCTTGATGTAGTAGTTGAGCAGCACGAAATTGCCTTTGCCCGAGGTGTCGGCGGTGAGCTTGGTTGTCACCTCGACATTGGTGAAGCCCTTTTCGGCATAATAGGCCTTGGCCTTGTTGCAGGTAGTCTTGAGGACGTTTTCGGTGACGACGTCGCCGACGTGGATATCGAAGTCCTTGCCCAGTTTTTCGGCGTCGCTGCCGCTGATGCCGTCAAAATGGACGGCAGCCAGCTTGGGGCGGCCGCGAAGGACGATTTTGAGGAAGACCTTGTCGTCCTGGATGCGCGTCAGCAGGATTTGCACATCTTCGAAGATGCCTTGCGCCCACAGGTTGTCGATGGCCATCGACACCTTGTCGCCCGGCACCTTGATGACATCGCCCACCTGCAGACCTGCGACGAGGAGGATCATACGCTGGTCGAGGCGCTCGTCGCTGTCGACGGTGATGCCACCGATTTCGTAGGTCTTAGGAGTCAGATAGTCAATATCATAATCCACATCTCTTCCTATAACGACCTGTGCGTGCAGCGTCGGCAACGACGCGACGACAAGCATAATCAGGAAGACAAAACGAAGTATATTTTTCATCAGTTCAGTCAATGCGTAATTTAGTCTTTAGGAAGTAATAACTCAAAAGTTATTTTATTATTGTTGTTGGGTGATTTTTTTTTGAAATTATTATTGGGTTGTTGCGTTATAACGAGATAACGGGATTTCGAGATAACGAGTTATTTCATTTTCATTTGCCTTTGACCTGCTCGCCGGTTTTGCCGTAACGGCGCTGGCGGTTCTGGAAGTCGTAGACAGCCTCGAAGAAATGCTCCTGGCGGAAGTCGGGCCAGAGGAGGTCGGTGAAATAGAACTCGGTGTAGGCCATCTGCCAGAGGAGGAAGTTGCTGACGCGCAGCTCGCCGCCGGTGCGAATCAGCAGGTCGGGGTCGGGCATATAGTTGGTAGCAAGATAGTTGCGCAGTGTCTCCTCGTCGATGTCGTCCTTTTTGATAGTGCCGTTGGCGGCATCACTGACGATGCCTTTCAGTGCCTCGGCAATTTCCCACCTCGAGCTGTAGCTGAGGGCCAACGTCAAGGTGGTGCCTGTGTTTCCGGAGGTGGTGGCGATGATTTGCTGCAACGAACGCCACGATGCCTCGGGCAGCCTCGAGGTGTCGCCCACCACACGCATACGGACATTGTTCTTCATCAGCGTCGGGGTTTCCTCGTCGACGGTTTTGACGATGAGCTGCATAAGTCCGTCGACCTCGGCCTTGGGTCGGTTCCAGTTCTCGGTCGAGAAGGTGTAGAGCGTCAGGAAGCCGACGTGTAGGCGTGCAGCGGCTTCGACCGCCTCGCGCACGGCCTGCGTGGCGTGCTGGTGCCCGAAGAGGCGTATTTGCGACTGCTTCTGCGCCCAGCGGCCGTTGCCGTCCATAATGATGGCCACGTGGCGCGGTACGCGGCTAAGGTCTATATCTTCTATTTTCTTCATTTGATAGGTTTTTCTGGTTATTCTAGTTACTAGTTGAACTGGACGTTCTCGTTATTTGTTATCGCACCTTTTTTTCAGCATCCATCCGAAAAGCAGGTCGAGTTTTACGGTCAGATTGACGTTGAAATAGGCGTACCAGTCGTCGAGCGAATCGTCGCCGCGCTTGATGCCCGCGGCGTTGACGTAGCCCGGTTCCACCTCGCCCGAGCGGTCGGCAAGGCCGGCAGTGAGGTCGCCCATATAGTAGGCCAGCAGGGCATTGTCGACGTAGGTGGTGCTGACATCGTCGATATAGTCTGTCCAGGTTTTGCGGAAGCCATATTCGACGCTAAGTGTCAGCGACTTGCTGGGCCGGTATTTCAGGCCGATACCGAATGGCATATTGAGCTGTTTGAGCGTATAGGGAGTGCGGTCGGGGGTGAGCGGCGAGCCTTGTCCTTCAGTGCCGAGGGGCTGGAGTTCGTACCAATCGGCCTCGCCCGTGAAGGGATCGGTATAGTAGGCTTTGGGATTGAAGGTGAAAAAGCCGATGCCGCCAAAGATGTAAGGAGTCCAGTTGTAATGGTCGTCGCGCATACTGAACGGGAAGAAGTTGAATTCCGTCCGGACGGTGCCCTCGAGGATGTGCGAGCTGAAGCTGAGGTTGCGGCGTTCGATATAGTCGGGGTTGCCACCTTCAACGTTACCATAGTCTATGTCGATGCGCAAGCTCCACCGCTCGTCGAAATTGAGACGGTAGAGGCCACCGAAGGCAAGGTTGACCTTGCCGAGCATACTCTGGTTGTTGAGGTCGCCGATGTAGTTCATACCACCAACCGTGAAGCCAATCTCGTTCTTGCCCAGCGTGATTTGGCCCCTGACGGAGAGAGCCGCCAGAAAGAGGACAAGAAAGGCAATATGTGTTTTGACTTTGGACATCGGGATGATTTTTTTCTAGGAGGTATTACTAGTATTGCTTTTTGGAGCCTCTAATAATTTCTTTTTGACCGCGAATTACACGAATATAACGAATTAATTTAGTGTCATTCATAATTATGTTTTGCAAGCAAAACGCGAATTAAACGAATATATAGAGGTCGCCTTTTATTATTTTTCAACTTTCAGGCTGCGGCAGATGCCGTCGACTTGCATCAGCAGGTCGCGGCGCATAACCATCTTGCTGCGCTCGGAAGGCGAATAGACGCTGCCCATCAGGGTGACGACGCGGTCGCTGCCGGGAAGCGAGAAGGTGTAGCACACAAAGGGGCCACCCATAAAATCGTTGTAGGTGCGCCACAGACCGCGGGTTTCGACGGCGTTGATGCTGTCGGCAAGAACCACATTGCGGCTATAGAAGAAGTCGCGGCGCTCGACGCCAGGATAGCTGCCCTCGGAGGGACCCGGCACATTGCGGCGCAGCATCGTGTCGATATTGTCGAGGATTACAGCCTCTTCAAAATCCTTGTCGCCCGTGGCGGGGCGGCTGTCGATGTAGATGTGCAGATCGAAGTCCTTGGTCCGCTTCAAAATCCAAGTGAAGCTGTTCTCATCTCTGAGCTTTGCAAGGTTGAACTCGTGAGGGACAACAATGCTGAAGCCGTATTTGTTCTTTATGAACTCCTGAATCTTGAATTCAGGGTTTTGCGAAAAGACCTTGTTCATACGGCGATATTCCTGCGCATAGAATTCTTCGCGCAGACGCTCTTTGCGCACCAGCAGCATCGAGTCGAGCGAACGACGGTCGCTGGCCGTCATCCTGATGACGACCTGAGGCGTGGCCCAAACGTCCTTGTCGATATATATCTTGTTGATATTCTGCGGGTCGACTTCGAGTATAAGAATGTTGCGATGAGCCTGGAACATCGTGTTGCCATCAAAGCTGGAAGGGACAATGTGGACGACATCGAAGCGCGATTCGGGCTGGTTGAGGCCCACCTGAGGCTCGTTGAACAAGGTGTCGATAGCCTGTTTGGTGGAGCTGCTATAGAGGCCATCGGACGAAACAATCATCAGTTCGAGGGTTTTGCCCGACGAGCCCGGCTTGCCCGTCAATGGCGTGGGGCCGCAGCTGACAAGCATAGCAAAAGCAGCCGCAGCGACAACTATAAAAGAGGCTATTTTTTTCATATACAGGTATTTTAATGTTAGACACTTTTCGTTAACAAATTGCAAAAGTAAGAAATTATTCCGTTTTATCAGCATCGATGAAATAGAAGAAATCAGCTATGGCGTTTTTGATGGGCGACACGGCGAATGCCAGCTCGCGCTGCGCCTTGCTGCTGGAGTAGTATTCCATAACCATCAGCTGGCGCACATTGCGCGTGGAGAGCTGCGTGCGGATGCCCATCCACCGCAGCAGGTCGCCCACCCTGCCGGCCAGCGCCACCAGCCAGTCGGGCAGCACCAGTATGCGCTGGCTGTAGCCGCACGTGTTGGCCTGGAGAGCATAGAAGTCGCGCAGACTCATCTCCTCGCCTGTCAAAAGATAGCGTTCGCCACTGGTGCCATTCGTAAGGGCATTGGCAGCAGCGGTGGCCACATCCCTGACATCGACGAAACTTTTGCCGCCCGAGGGGCAAACCATCAGTCGGCGGTTGCGGGCCGCCAGAAGCAGCCGCCCCGACGAGGGCTTGTGGTCGTAGGGTCCCACCATAAAACCGGGATTGAGGATGACGATGTGGCGGTCGGGATGCTGCTGGGCGTCCCACACCAATATCTTCTCGGCTTCCAGCTTGCTTTGCGCATACAGCGAGCGGCTGAAAGGCGCGCGGATGTCGTCGGCTTCAGTTCCAGGCCGCTGGCGCGAACCATAGCCGATGGTGTTGGCACTGCTGGTATGGACAAGGGTCTTGATGCCGTGCTCGTTCATCACTTCGAGGATAAACTCGACCAGGGTCTTGTTGACCGGCAGGTAGTCATTAAAGTCAAGCAGCGACATATCGGTGGTGCCGGCACAATTGATGATGGCGTCGCAGCCGCGGGCGGCGTTGCGCAAGGCCTCGAGGTCGAGCAGCGAGCCCTTGACGACGGTGACGGCAGGGTTGCCCTCCACATCGGTAAGCACCTTCGAACTGCGTACAAGGACAACGACCGAGTGTCCCCTTTCGATGAGGATGCGCAGCACATTGTGCCCAAGAAGTCCGGTGGAACCTAGAAGAAGTATTCGCATTATTATATAGTAGCTCTAGTTGGACTAGTAATACTAGTAGCACTAGAATCATCTGTTTTTCTACTATAACGCAAAAGTGGCATCCTGCGTATGCAGGGCGCCACTTTTTACTATATTTTTTTATTTCGCTAAAGGAATTGCGGTTAAGGTTATAGAGTAACAATATGTTAATAAAATATCAATAACCTTCTGTCTTTAACCTTTAAACAATTAATCTTTAACCTGTAGCCTTCACTTCAGCGCCACCGTTGCGCGGCGGTTCTTGGCCCGGTTGACGTCGCTGTCGTTTGGAGCTATGGGGTCTTCCTGACCTCGGCTTTTGGTTTCGATATTGGCTGCCGGGGCACCGAGGCTGATCATATAATTCTTCAGTGCTTCGGCACGTTTGGCACCGTATTTCATATTGATGGCTGCCGTGCCAGTATTGTCGGTATGTCCTGTAATTTCGGCTTTCAGGCTGTTGTCGGCCATCATCGAGGCGCAGAGTGTACGTATTATTGCGTCGGTTTTTTCATCGAATTTAGGCTTCGTGCCACTAGTTTCGAAATAGACGGTGGCATTGATATCGTCGAGACGTTTCTGCATTTCGACGCGCGTGACGGGCTGTGCCGGCATATTGCTGTTAAGAGCGGCGATGCTGTCGAGCAATGCTTTTTCGCGTGCTATGGCTTCAGCCTCGGCTTTGGCGCGGGCTGCGCGTTCGGCAGCAGCACGGGCTTCGGCTTCAGCTTTCTCGCGCGCCAATTTTTCCTGTGCGGCGTGGGCCTCAGCCTCGGCCTTTTCGCGGGCCAGTTTTTCCTGTGCTGCACGAGCTTCGGCTTCAGCTCTTTCGCGGGCCAGACGCTCAGCTTCGGCTTTCTCGCGGGCAGCCTGTTCGGCGGCGAGGAGTTCGGCTTTACGCTTGCTGCCCATCCATCCGAGGTCGAGACCCACCTTGAAGCCCAGGCGCAGCAAATGTAGACCGGTAATCTGGTTGGAAGCAAAGGTTCCATTGTAGGTCATAGCAGCATTCTGGTCGATGTCGACGAGTGGCGATTCGATATCTTTGGCCATACTGTTGAGGCTGAAACCGCCAAAGAGGCCAATATAAAGTCCCCAATTGTTCTTTAGACTCAGGCGATAGCCCAGGTCAGCCATCACACTTACGCCGAGCCCCAGTTCATCGACCTTGCCTTCAAAGTCATCGCCATAGGTGTCGAAGCCGTGCGTGGGCATATCGGATACTGTATGACCTATCGATGGGAAGTAGCCACTGGTGGTGAAGGTGCCTTCTTTGGCGGTGTATTTGCCACCAATGGGGATGTCGGCAGCAAGGCCAAGACCTGCAAGAAATGTCCACTTCTCATTGACAAAGTTACGCCAGAAGAACTCGACAGGGATGCTCAGCACGTTGACCGCCTGGTGCTCTTTCCAGTTGTCGAAACGGCTATGCAGGTTGTAGGTCACATTCGGGTTATCGATATGAGTGAGTCCCGGGGTGACTTCGGTGAAGTTGTAGTGAGTATTTGACCTGACACGGCCGTAGTGGAGGCCAATGCCTATTCCGCGCTTGTCGTTAAAGAAATGGTTGTAGTGTAGACCAAAGTCGAGGCCCGCAGCCATATAATGCGTGCCATCCAAAGGATTGCAGACCCAGGTGTTCAGTCCCGCTGCTGGATGGAGAGTAAATCCTAAATAGTTATCTGTTTCGCTGTTCTGGGCCATAACGGAGACCGTCAGAGCCACTGCAGCAACCAATATCATTATACGTTTCATATTCTTATGATACTTTTTGATTATCAATGAAAACATTAGTTACGGATGATTTTCACGACATAGCCGTCGATGCTGACAATGAAGCGTCCTGCATTGAAGTGCGACATATCTATCGTCGCTGTGTCGCCTTCGAACGATATGCTTTCGAGTATGATACCAGCCTCGTTAATGACAGTCAGCACGTGGTTGATGCGCGACGAATTTTCGATGGCTACAGTGACAATGCCTGCTGTGGGGTTGGGATAGGCCTTGACACTGATGGCATTCTCGTCAATCAGGTTGGTCATATCCTGCTGAGGACAGGTGTAGGTCTCGATGCCGTTCATCTTGCAACTGACGAAATACTCGCCCGTCAGGCCTCCCTCCTGCTGGTACACATAGTCGTTGGCTCCGGGAATGAGAGTCCACTGCGTCTCGCCGACCTCGCGGTGATACCACTGCACATCGGTGAGGCAATGGCACGTATCGATGAGGGCTATAACGTCGCTGAATAACGGCATAACGTATGTCTCGGGCAGGTTGACGTGCAGCGAAATGCGGATGCCGGGACTGACAAGCGTGGGATAGGCTTGGTCGCGGAACGAGAGGGTGGCACCATAGTCGCCCGTAGCCAATCCGACGGGGAGGTTAATGTCTATCGTTCCAGTGATGCCAGGAGTGGTCAGGTTGGTCCAGTTGATATCGGCAATGGCGGGGTCGTCAAAGTCGATCTTGTATTGGTCGGGGTTGCCCGAAATGAGATGGTATACGATAGAGCCGTTGCCCGAGCAATAGCCATAGGCGGCGACTTCGATACCTTGGTTCACGCCACCTTCACCGCCATAGTTGGTGTCGGCACGCATATCCTCGATGATGGCACCGTGGTGCAGTATTTTCTGCGACGGTTCGACGACATAGTTGGGAGCTTTGGCGCCGGTGACAGAAAAGGTCACGGTGACATCCTTTTCCGAGCCTATATTGGGGCTGTCGAAATTGGCCTGTACATACGGGGTCAGCTGGTCATAACCCAACAGACCTTCCACCGTGCCGTGGTTGGCGACTTCGGCCACAGTGTTGCCGTCGTAGAATTTGGTGATGGAAACGACGCTGTTGTTAATCGACACCGTGGCGGGGAGGATGGTGAGCGTCGTCGTGGCGCTGATCTGGTCCAGCGAGTCGCCGACAATAAACGGTCTTGCCACTACGGTATAGACACCTGCATTGGTGGGGCAGAATGGCGACACCCACACCTCGCTGCCCTTGGTGAATACCAGCGACGTGTTTCTGACAACGCCAAAGGTGTCGACATAGGTGGCAGAAAGACCTGTATAGGGTGATGCTGTGTAGGTGGTTGTGAACTCGCCAGCCCACACGACACTGTAGACGGGCACACCATCGCCCGACTTTGAAGCATTGTCTGTTCCGGCAGCAACCAACGTCTGCGATGTTGCCAAAGTGGCAATCAGCAGAGCCAAAATACTTAGTAAACGTTTCATCATAATACTATTATTTAATTGATTATTTGTGTTTTCTTCAGCACAATGATACAATAAACAGCACCAATATACTGTTTTTCAAGCATATCATTATCAAAAGTACTTTGCAAATATACGAATTTTTTTAATTATAGGAACAATATTTAAAAAAATATATATAAAAAAG